>Ga0082212_10001265_pt1 | contig 37302 bp, 30 predicted proteins | sample TergutNt197P3_FD_71548 | JGI IMG/M metagenome (GOLD analysis project Ga0082212, IMG submission 71548) | Neocapritermes taracua P3 segment gut microbial communities from Petit-Saut dam, French Guiana - Nt197 P3 | ecosystem: Host-associated > Arthropoda: Insects > Digestive system > Gut ...
AGAGTAGTGAAACGCCTGTCCCAATATACAGGACGCACGGTGCCTAAAGATTAAAAACCAGTGGCCCGACAGACTTCGATAGCTCTTGTTTGGCCATGGTGACTAGGTGGCCCATGTAAACCCGGCCTTAATTCATGAACCGAGTGGGATCGAAACCACAGTCTCTCTGTCTGAAAAACTGAAGAATTATACACCTAAGACTCTACGGTCTTTTTTTTTTAAAGAAGATTAGAATTTAAAAATGTGAAGTTTGTTTAGATATTTCTGTTGATCATGCTGTCTCAACCCGACTCTGGCTGTGAATGGATGATGTTTCTCCGAAACATCTATAACTTGCTTTTGGTATATGAGATGTAAAGTCCCAAAAAGCGGTATTTTTCATATTCACTGCCATGATAACTCAAAATCTTTTGTGTCGCCTTAAATATTTCATATTAAATAGTGCATGAATTTTAATTATCGAATTTCAGTACAAGTGACTGCGGAGTGTGTTCAGTTTAAGACCATATAATTAGGCACGGTAACAACTGACTGCAGACTGGAAGACCGTTTCTGATTCCAGGCAGAGGCTCTTCATCGTACCCCTCTACATTGGTTTTGGTATTCACCCAAGTTCCTATCCACTGGAAACTTCAAGATTATAACATCCAGAGGTTACCAATGACTACTCTTTTCCATTAGATTAGTGAGTTAATGTGTGTATTTAAAAACCCTTACAGTACAAACAAATGCACATTTCCACTATTAGGTATTTCACTGTTATTTAGCGCCTATGCGTTTCTGTTTCGACTTAACTGCCATCATTAGGGAGCTGACATTAGATTAATGCGACTTCCAACAATAAAATAGTCAACAATGCTTAAACATATCAAACGTACAGATTAAAAATTCAAGCATATAAAATGTTATAAAATGTTGACCGTTTTAAATTATTGTAGTAATTTGTTTACAATTCCAATAAATATCCCACAAAATGCAACGTTACACAGTTTATTTATATCTGTAAACTGTTCTACATTTTCCGGGTGGCATCTCCCCCCCCCCCCCCCGCGCATAGCAGTAAGCGCCGTCGGTGGTCATGTTGCCGCTGGGGGCATCCCCTGATTTTGGCTCAATGCTATTCCCAGCAAGCATATAGATATAAAATGTCGGATTGGCTTTCATAATAAAGGTCATAATGAATAATCATGCGGTATTTCATAGAAGAGAATGCCTCCTCCAGACTTTTGCATCTGTACCACTTAGAAGACGCGGGTAAATTCAAATTCCTTGGTATTTTTGTGTTTGAAGGAAACGGAACCTCCTCAAAATCCGATAAAAAAGACACATTCGTATATGCTTGTGAAAATCCCTCCACAAAACACTTTATAAAATAAGTGTTTTTCCCTGGCACGCTCAGCCAGCAATTGTTGTTTAATGTTCCCCCAACCCAAGTCAATGCAGTCGCATTTTCGATTATGGGGAATCGTGAGGTAATCGGCTGACTATCTGTCCTCCATTGCTCCCTTTCCTTACACCCGAGTAATAAAAAAAGGATTCCAAGAACACTCATGAGCCGCATATTACATTTCAATGGCAGGCATTTTGTTTCATTCATAACTGCATCTCTCAACAAGTTCTCTGCTGAAATTAACGTCCGCGGGCTCGTGTTCTACCTATGCAACGGGAAGAACATCCGTCTTGTGTGACTTGGTGCATCTATTTTCCGCATTAAATCTTGATATCCCATTATGATTTCGTCACGCCCCACTGTCGTCTGGGGCGACAGCGGTATGTGTATTATCAGGTTGTCCGCAGATGGCGACTGACCGTCTTTAAATAATGGAGGGGAGACATTGTAGAGCGATATTGCATTTGCATACACAACATTTTGATGCTCAGGGACAATTGGGCTATTGCCAAGCCTCCATTGGAAATTCTCTTTTGCGAATGCCTTTATTAGCGACAGGCCCTCTTTGCCCGTCACCATCACCTCTTTGATATTTTCCCCGTCTTGCCAAGAGCATCGCGCGGATTGCGCACAATCTACCAATGCCTGGCCGAACCAGAACCAAGCGATTCCATTCCATCTTTGACCATTGTTTTTGCCATCCAGCCCCGAATATGGCGGAGAAAAACCCGCAATACTGCCTGTCCCCTTGCGGTTTTTCCCCGACTGTTCTTTTGTCCGGCTGTCTATCCGCTTGACGAGATCCAGATATTCTTTTTTTATCTCAATATGGCGATTCCCCATTGTTTGCCCAAAGGGTATGTGCACGATTAAACTGTTCCCGTCGCCTGACTTGTCAGGGGCTGGGGGTTGGGCGCTATCGTACAACGCTATTGCGGTTGCATAAAAATAACTTCCCTGCTCTGGGGCAACGGGGGCATAGTCGAGTTTCCCGTAAAAATTCTCCCTGACGAACGCTTTTAACTGTGACAAATCTTCCTTGTCCGTCACGACGACCATCCCCCTGTCATCCGCCCCCTCCCACCAAGAGCATCTAGCGGATTTGGCGCAGTCTATCAGCGCAGGCCCGAAGCGGAACCAAGCGTTCCCGTTGTGGATTACATTTTCATCCGCAACCTGTTCCGCTGGTGACGAATGAAGAAAAAAGGGAATCATTAATATATAAATCAAAACGAATTTCATAGTCCTTCCTTTCCTCGGTCAGTAACAATGTGGCAAAAACAGGTCAGCGAGCATTCGTCCTCTCCCATCCCCCCGTTAGCGGCGGCAAGCCGTGGTCGTGAACAACCATTTCCTCGTCGAACACCCCATCAAAGACCTGCTTCCAGGCCCTCCTGCCCAATGTGGTCGCAGGCGGATGGACATGGGAAAATATGCCATACGTTTTCATGCTTTCATTTTACGCCGAATGAAAAAGAAAATCAATGAGGCGATGGCCAGGCTGGATGTTGTCGCTAAAATTAGCCACCATCTTTTTCCCGTTGGACGGTTGGTTATCGACCTGATCAACTCATGATACTCTTTTATGATGCTATCATATTGGTCTCCTGCTATCAGATCCGATATTGGGATAGAGACAAGCACTTTGTCATAGTGAGGTAATTCATCATCCGGTTTCAGCCGAATACTATAAAATGTTATGTCATTTTCCCATCGGATACTCTGGGCAATTGGAGCAGTTGGGCTAAAATTAAATTTCTTGATAAACTTTTCTTTGACAAACGCTTTTATCAGGGACAGGTCTTCTTGATTCACGATTGTAACCTCCTCGTCAATTCCTTCATGCTCGTCTCTATACAAAAAACACCTGGCCGATTGCGCACAATCGATTACCGCTTGCCCGAACTCAAGCCAACTCGTCCCATTATGTTTTATATTTTTTTGTGCAATGTTTTCTTCTGCCATTTGACCCGTCGGCATAACAAACAAGAATGCAAGCGCAAGAAACTTTTTCATCACACAATCATCCTTTCTTCACTTTCTTGGTATCCCAAACATAATGGAATAAATATATCAGGCGCGGCGGGGCGTTGCAAGCGCAATCTGCATAGGCCATCATAAAATCATCGGTCTTGCTGACTGGAAAAATGCCGAGTGTGGAAATGCAACTCAATTGCCCGCCCTTCTCGATTGTTTCTTTGTTTTTTTCAACGCTTGCGCCATGAACGGGTCTTTCTGTAACTGAGCATCAAGCCATGGGTACTTATCCCGCCAATTCTTTTTGGCGCATATTCCCTTCCAAGACTCTATTTCGGCTTCCCATTCTATCGCAAGATAGTCATGAAGCGAGGAAGCATAAACCGTAGGCTTGCTCAGGTCTTCGTGAAAACCTGCAACGTAAACATTGGGGGCATTGGAATTCTTGCAAATTAAATAGACATCGCCGTCCCTCTCGATTATCGGCACATAGAGTGGGTTTCCCGAATACGGCGCCTTCATCAACGCGCGGTCAAACGCATCAGAGTAAGGGCTAAACGATATTTTACTATATTTGGCGGCAAGTTGTGCAAATGACTCATGAAGGGGAAGATGTTCCTGCGGAATATCAAACGTTTCTCCGATTATACCATAATGGCTCAGTAATTCGTCCACTTCATCGGGCGTCATTTGAGTTCCGGGCATGATTGGATGTTCGGGTAACGGTTCGTTGACTTGTCTTTCCTCCCAATAAAGATAACAAGTCATGCCGATTCCTAATATTCCGCTAAAAATGAAAAATAGCAGCGTAAATGACATAACAAACCTCGTTTAATAAATGACTCCATCCCATTTTTCAGTAAACGGAATCCCAACATCCTTTCGTCTGGCTATTAACATAATAAATCAACCTAGCCGTAAACATGCCGGATATGGAGATAAGCCCCCGAAGCACTGAAAAAACATCTACCAAGGCAGCAGGTCCTCCCATGACCTTACGGGCTTACTGTGGATATTTGCAAACCTCCAAAATGCGCCCGACAATTTCATTTCGTTTGTCAATCCATAAGAGAAAATATATAAGACCCTGTCGGGGCTTGCGGGCTTCATGACTTGCATCCGGGCAAGCCCTGAGTCCCTTGCATATACGCAGTCCATGTCGTTCGTGTCGGACGGCAGCCACTTTATCCCCCTGTACTCACACTCATGAAACAAACGGCCCGCAGGGTTACCCCGCACATGCCAATGCTGGGTTAGCCAGTCATTTGTCATTTGCCCCTCCGGAACCGTGCATTTGACATACAATGCCGTGTCCTTTCCTTTTCTCAATGCCGCCTCCTGAACTGAAATCCCGCCGGGCACCGCCTGAAATATTTCAGCCAGGATTATACCCTGCGCCCCGTCGGCAGTCAGATCAAGTGAAGATATAAACCCATAGCGGGGGAACATGTTCCACTGCACAAAAACGCGCAACCCTGCAAACGTGCAGACAAACGCCAAAAACAATGCCCAAAACCTTCTGTCCACCATCCGTCACCTCCATGCCGTGTGCCACAACTGCTTCAACCAAAAGACTCTTTCCTGTGCTTTCAATATTACAGGACACTAGCCGCATTCCACTTCATAAAAATATATAACTTGAAATCATTTTATTTCCAAAATAGCCACCAAATTAAGTCGCTCAACGTATATCCGTTGCCCCATAAGGCGCAAATGAATTTCCCGAACAGGAACGTGAACGCAGAAACAGGGAGAAACACAAAAAACTGCAAAATAGAATGCAAGATGCTTTCTTTAAATTTAAAAATCGATAAGACGATAGCACTCACATGAAAAACAAGGCCTAACGGCACAAATATGTTTACGACTGAAGCAATAGGCTGTGTAAGCGCATGACTGCAGAGGAAGCAACCTCTTCCATCCGCATTAGAAAATATGACCCAAAATGCGTAAAGCGGACCAGCGATAACACATAGTGTCGTCAGGAACGGCGCAATAAGAAAAATAAATGACCATAGCGTTTTCATGGGCTAACCTTTCTGGCAGATGGCGGAGAAACTCCCTCTCCCCTCCCTTCGGGTACCCCCTTTTCTTTACCCGTGACGTGACAGTTGCCGTTGCGTCGCGGGGTACCGCTCCTTGCTCTTGCGCGCGTTGAGCCTTACGCAAGCCTCAAAATCGCGGCCGGGCTTCGCGTGCGCTTGCCCTTTGCGCTCTTTTGTTCTTCGTTCGCATCGTTGCAGGGGAGATAGGCAGGGCGGAAGCCCTGCGCTCCTGGGAGGCCGCCGATGCCGTCCGCGCCCTGCGGGGTACAGCTGAGGTCGCTGCCCCAGACGTAATGGGAGGTGCTGGTGACGGCGAACGGGGGGATGTGGAGGTCGGCGGACTCCCGGACGGCGTTCCAGCCGTCGTAGGCGGAGGGTACCGTTTCCACCCTGTAGCCATGATTTACCCTGTGACTCATTTCAGCCCCTCTGTTTTGATGAGCTTCAGGCGGTTGGTGAACGCCTTGTATTCCTCCACGTCCCTAAACTCGTCACGCACCAATTCCCATGGGGCTGTCATCAACAGCTTACGTTTGCTAGGCTCAATATCTTTTATTGAACCCCAATCACCTCCCACGTACATAATGAGGTCTTGCCGAAACCATATCGGCATTGCGGGAGGGTCGCTCAGTTTTAGTCCACCCACATAGTAAATCCCGTTCCATTTCGAATAGGTATGGCTGGGGTTGGCGCGGCCCAGGCGGTCGACCAGAGACTCCAAAGACGGCGGGTACTCCCCCGCCTCATTAATGCAACCCAGGCGGGCACTCAAAACACGTATCAACGTGCCGGTGTTTTCTATTCGCGCGTCTGCAAAGAACCTGAGGTAAATCACTTCGTTGGCAATCACGCCAAGTATGTAAAGCACAAACAATGACACCAGTATCCCGGCAGCACCGATGGCTCCCATGATAATGCTTCTTGTTCTCATATTATATCGCCCTCCCCTTTCTCACAGGCCCCTGAGATGCGGCTCCCAAACCCATCTCTCCGGGAACCTGCCATGATGAAGTAATATATCAGACGCGACGGGGCGTTGCAAGCGCAAAGCGCACAGGAGTCATAAAGTCATCGCGGGTTAGCGATTCCTGAAATGCCGAATATGAACCACCTGTTGCCTCGACTTATGATATCCAATGCCCTGTGCCTTTTTTTTGCCATACTCCATCTACTTTATGAAACCAAATACTTATGCCCTCACCACTAAGGCTATGGTTTGACCATCCAAAATAAAATCCGACATCACCGTCATCATTAAATATAAACCACAGTAGCCCGAGTTGGGGTTCTTGGCCGTGTTCCAATTCGTTTCTCGCCATTTCAAGTAAGCCCAAAAACTCTTGGCAGGCTAGACCTTTGCCATCAATGTGTTCACTTAAAGGCAGCATGGTTATTTTCCGCTCACAGTCGAACTCTGCAATCATAGGCAGACCAGAAGAAATAGTGTCTTCTAAAACGACAAATGACAAACATCCCCATTTTGCCGCGAAACCCACAATTTTATATGTTGCAAAAAAATCTGCATTGGACTGAATGACATTTTGTATTTCAGGAACCGGGACCCCTTCATCTATAACAGCCCCCCTGTCAGCGGATGACACAACATGAAACGTTATGCACATCATCACGATATCAACGATGAAACAACATAATGGGAGTAACACATATTTTGGCATAGTTTTCATTTTCCCCTTTTCCGCTCATCTGTTATAACCCCAGCCGGCGTCCATGTTACTGTTCCAGACATGACGGGGTGAATATACCCAATACGGCAAGGCGTTGCAAGCGCAAAACAATTTTTCCCTCGTAACGGCATCATCTTTTTTCTCCCACAAAGGCGCGACGGCGCAAAGGGTTTCCTCGTGTTGGCGCGTGATGTTTGGCGTGTCTTTGACGCGCTCTGCGCCCCCCGGCACATTGCTGTGTCCCGCAATGCCCTTCGCAGATATTGCTGTGTCAGGCACGGGCTTCATGCGCAACCTCGCCTTTTTATCAGGAGGTGCTATCCCCCTGCCGTTTTTAAAGGTCATTAAGATCACAAAAATACAGCAACAGGTAAGTGCCGACCAATAGATAACACGTATGACTTTCATTGTCCCCCTCCTTTATTACGGCGGGGCATATAAGCCTTTGAGGCACTCTTCAAGCCGGGTTTTGGATGCCTCGTGACCCTCCCGCGACGGGGACATATCCGCATTGAACCACATCACGATGTCGTCCCCCCCCGCCGTTCTCGTTCCTCCTGTTCTTGCCGGAGGAGTGCATGACTATGCCGGCTTCACCAATATGGTTGGGCATAAGCATGATGGTTATCGGCTGCCCCCATGCGTCAATGAGTTTTCCGTCCTTGTAAAACTTCAGTGTCACAGTCTCCACGCCTGAATAGCTTTCGATAATATGGCTTATCGTTTTATACTCTATAATTCGGGGAATGTCTTGCTTGGATTCTATACGGTTGACTGTCTCTACTATATTACTGTGTCCGCCTGTTACCATTGCGCCCGCAAAAAAACAACTCATGTCTCGCATGGTCACCTGCGTTGTGAAGTTTTTAGTAGGTCGCGGACTCCCCGTAAACATCGGGGCAACAATCAAGAATCCCGCGATTAAACAACATGCGTATATAGCTGCTCGTATGGCTAAACCTTTTGTTGTCATTACTTATATCCTTTCCGGTCAGTCCCCCTCGTTATTCGCCAATCAAGCACAGAAGTAAAAAATCCGGCCGACCCCGCATACCCGATAAATAAACCTCTTGTCGCCACGTTCCATTCCCATTTGTTGCGTTGATGATACCCCTCCGTGCCTGTGCCTTTCGTTTTCTCAACAGTGCCGCAACCATTCAGCGCCAATACGTTTAGCGTCGGGCATAATGGGATAAATATATCAGGCGCGGCGGGGCGTTGCAAGCGCAAACTATGTGGGTGTTGCTCAATTCCATTGCTCCCCTAAAAGATCAATTTTGAAAATGGGCTCATCCATTTCCACCTCGGAAGAATGACGCCCCTCTTCATAAAATGCAACACGAGTTTTCCCTTTGATAATGAAAACCTCGCGTCCCCGCCAGACTGCGTCTATCCACAGCACAATATCATCGCCGCCGCCGCCCTCATCTCTTTTGTTCCCGCCGAAGGAGTGCATGGCCACCCCTGCCTCCCCGTTGCTGTTTGTCGTGAGCAAAATCATGATGGGCTGCCCCCACGCGTCTAGAAAATTCCCGCTCCGTGGCGACATTTCTTGTATCATCTCACGATGCACAAAACGGGGGATGCCTCTCGATCCTGTCAGGCTGTCCACATATTCAACCAGATTGCTGTGACCGGCTTTCCCCATGACACGATGCATAGGATAAACCATGTGAGACATCATTATTTGGGTTATCGCGTCAGGGTTTCTTTTCGAGGGCGTTCTGGAAAAATACATTATCAGCGCGGCAATGAGCATACCGTGCAAGATGAACGCCGTCAGCAATAAGATCCGTAACTTCGCAGTTTTCATTGTTGTGATTCTCCTTTGTTTATTCCGGGTGTCATCCTGGAATTAGATCTCCGGCTAAAGCTAGAGGTTTCCCCCTCATACCCGATGAACCAGCCCCTGGTCGCCACGTTCCATTCCCATTTGTTGCGTTGATGATACCCCTCCTTGCCTGTGCCTTTCGTTTTGTCAATTGTGCCGCAACCATTCAGCGCCAATACGTTTGGCGTCGGGCATAATGGGATAAATATATCAGGCGCGGCGGGGCGTTGCAAGCGCAAACTATGCAGGTGTCACAAAATCATTACGGAGTAATGATTTTTGAAATGCCAAATGTAGGGATAAGCCCCTATTCCCTTTTGTGATAAAATAAATGGTCAGTTGTGTTGCTTCACTTTCATTTCGTCCGCTACCCTTGTGATATTCAGGCGATTGGTGAAAGCCTTGTATTCTTCCGCGTCCGAAAACCTGTCTTTGACCAGCTCCCACGGCTCAGAGAGCAGCATGCGTACAACGCGGAGGCCGTTTGTTTCGTATGGCCTATTGCCGCTCAAATCCATAATCGTTGCCCAAAAGGGGGATTTCGGGTCATGCTGTATCAGGATAGGCATCCCGGGCGGGTCGTTTGTCCGCAACCCGCCTACATAATAAAGATATTTCAGGTGCCTTGAATCCTCAAGCGTTACCCGATCAGGGTCGGCATAAAGGAGTGATAATAACCCATAAAACAATTTCGGGTATTCGCCATTGACGAGTGGAACATATTTGTCCCGAAGCCCTGGGTCTGTTAGAACCCTGAACATGCGTCCGAAATCATCTCCTCCGTTGATAAACCTGCCCAATATATATCTTACGCCAGCCTCTCTGTACAGAAACGCCAATGTTAAAACTACGGCTATTACCTTCAACAACTTGATCACGCATGGTCTCATTTGCCGCCTCCTGTTTTTACGGTCGGTATCTCAATCCTGTACCACTTAGCGGAGAAGTCGCTTTCTGGCATCTTTTCCCCGCCCGCAGTCGAACATTTCTTGTGGGCACATGACGATATGATAACCTCAGATTAATCATGTCACACGTCACTCAATGCTTTTCAGTTTGGGTTCTGCCACCCGTTTAAAAACATAACGTAACCCAGCCCCACCACCGCCACCAAAAAACGGGAACGGGCCCAACATCGCGGTTCTTCCCCATGCTCTTCGCACCGCTAAATCATGTTCTGGCGTTATACCCAATGCAAACTCCTCGGTATCCCACATCCATAAGATTGGCATCAGCATACCGCCAGCATGGTGTTGGGTGGCTAATGCAATACGCCTCGGATAGGGTTTATAAGAAACAATTACTGACCCGGCAGACTTTTCCGCACTACTTATCAGCGTTAACTCCAAATGCGTGTCGGACAGAATTTCCACCTGAAAAATATCATTGTCATCCGCTGCATGAGAATATGTAAGCACCTGCCAGAAATTAGGCATCTCCGGGCTTTTATTTTCATACAACCCGTTCAGTGAACGCTCTGGATGTTCGAGGAGTTTTGCTTGCTCTTCCCAGTCAGAGAGCATCCGCTTCTCATATCCCGTTAAACACGAACACAGAGGCAAGCAAACCGCAACAGAACAAAACATCTGTAGAATTTGAAATCTCATCAGGGTTTCCTGTTTAAGTGTAAGTCAAACGAGAATCTTAATCTGCGTTCTTGCCCCAAATAATCCCACTTGTTAATAGGGTCGTTGGCGCAGAAGCCGTAGAGGTTCAGGCCGCCGCGCTCGCCGACGGGGTCGCGGGAGAGCCAGCCCCTGAGGTTGGGGTTGTAGTAGCGCGCGCCGTAGTAGTAGAGGGGGAGGGTCGGTGCCCAGCGCCAGGCGCCGGGGGGTGACGATGTCGTCGAGGCACTTGGTGCTGAAGCGGTAGGGGAACGCGTCCGCCATGAGCCCCGGCTTGGCGGCGGAGCCGCCGAAGGCATCGTACCCGTAGTGGGCCACGGCGGTGCCCGCGCCGTCCACGTATTCCGTCACATTGCCATTCGCGTCGTAGCAGGGATAATATGCAGGGCTGAACCCCTGCGCCCCCGGGATGACTGCGAGCAGGCGACCCGCGCCCTGAGGTGTGCCGCTCAGGTCGAGACCCCAGAGGTACCGGGAGGTGCTGGAGGCGGAATATGTGAACATATCAAACATTGTGAAGTAATATATCAGATGTGACTGGGTATTGCAAGCGCAAACCGCGCAGTGCGGACTGGGGCTTGTAGGTTTTTGGATCTTTGATACACTCTTGGACATTGCGCTGGGATACCTTCCCGACTGGGGCTTGTAGGTTTTTGGATCTTTGATACACTCGGCTCTGGCTTTTATAAGACATCTTTATTACTGGGGCTTGTAGGTTTTTGGATCTTTGATACACTAAATGGTTAAGGCCTTAATCGCATCGTCAAACTGGGGCTTGTAGGTTTTTGGATCTTTGATACACTTATCCCCTCTTGATAATATAAGCAGGAGTACTGGGGCTTGTAGGTTTTTGGATCTTTGATACACTTCATTTGCCCAGAGTTGAGCGCGGCTATCACTGGGGCTTGTAGGTTTTTGGATCTTTGATACACTAGTAAGGCACCCCCCCCTATAGGGGGGTGCACTGGGGCTTGTAGGTTTTTGGATCTTTGATACACTCGTCACACCGCTACCAGCATAAGAAAGAGGACTGGGGCTTGTAGGTTTTTGGATCTTTGATACACTTTAGAGCAACGCCACGACCACAGCCGAGCAACTGGGGCTTGTAGGTTTTTGGATCTTTGATACACTTGAATATCATCTACCGTGAAAAGGAAATCGACTGGGGCTTGTAGGTTTTTGGATCTTTGATACACTCCTCACGCGCACCCTCAAGCATACGCCCAAACTGGGGCTTGTAGGTTTTTGGATCTTTGATACACTTGTTGGCTCCGATGATGCATGAGGTAAATGACTGGGGCTTGTAGGTTTTTGGATCTTTGATACACTGCCGCGCCCTTGAACCAGCGCGGGTACTCCACTGGGGCTTGTAGGTTTTTGGATCTTTGATACACTTAGTCTAATCAGTAAGAAGAACGTTTTCATACTGGGGCTTGTAGGTTTTTGGATCTTTGATACACTAAAGGCGAGTCGCATTTCATGGACGGGGATACTGGGGCTTGTAGGTTTTTGGATCTTTGATACACTAACAACCCGACAGCGGGGGCGTTCGACACCACTGGGGCTTGTAGGTTTTTGGATCTTTGATACACTTCAAGGTCCAGTGCCTAGGGATCGAGTCGGACTGGGGCTTGTAGGTTTTTGGATCTTTGATACACTTTGCCCAGCACAGGGACATCCGCAAACTTGACTGGGGCTTGTAGGTTTTTGGATCTTTGATACACTCGGCATCGTGTCCACCTGCTTCCGGATGAAACTGGGGCTTGTAGGTTTTTGGATCTTTGATACACTGAAGTGGAGGCGGGGGGATAACCCCCCCCTACTGGGGCTTGTAGGTTTTTGGATCTTTGATACACTGAGACACCAGCGTAAGCGCGACGTAGAGCCACTGGGGCTTGTAGGTTTTTGGATCTTTGATACACTAAGGCCGCAATGAAGAAAGACCGTGATGGTACTGGGGCTTGTAGGTTTTTGGATCTTTGATACACTTTTTTACTGATTAGACTATTCTTCTCCCGTACTGGGGCTTGTAGGTTTTTGGATCTTTGATACACTTACTCGCAACGTGATACTGGCCGCCTACGGACTGGGGCTTGTAGGTTTTTGGATCTTTGATACACTGTACTGCTTGCACTCATCGAAAAAGGCGTAACTGGGGCTTGTAGGTTTTTGGATCTTTGATACACTCTCGCCCACTTCAGCGCCAGCGCCACCGGCACTGGGGCTTGTAGGTTTTTGGATCTTTGATACACTAGATCGTGGCGGCAATCATCGACAAGCTGAACTGGGGCTTGTAGGTTTTTGGATCTTTGATACACTGCGGCACGCCCATCGTCCATCCACCTGATCACTGGGGCTTGTAGGTTTTTGGATCTTTGATACACTCATTAGACGTAAAATGGCGAGGCACGAAACACTGGGGCTTGTAGGTTTTTGGATCTTTGATACACTCCGGAACCTCAACGGTAAGTAATGTTCATTACTGGGGCTTGTAGGTTTTTGGATCTTTGATACACTAGTTTTTCACGCTGGAGCATAACGCCGTGCACTGGGGCTTGTAGGTTTTTGGATCTTTGATACACTTGGTGGCTTTCCTTCGTATAAGGACATTGTACTGGGGCTTGTAGGTTTTTGGATCTTTGATACACTACGGGGAGAGAAGCTAGCATAGTCGCCATTACTGGGGCTTGTAGGTTTTTGGATCTTTGATACACTGTCGCTCCTCCTCGTCGGTAAGCGTCCGCCACTGGGGCTTGTAGGTTTTTGGATCTTTGATACACTAGCGAAATGTGTTGAGAGCGGTATTCTTCCACTGGGGCTTGTAGGTTTTTGGATCTTTGATACACTCCTCCTCAGCACCATTCCGTCTCATACCGCACTGGGGCTTGTAGGTTTTTGGATCTTTGATACACTCTGTCTTTGCTAACAGATTGCAAAGCATTAGGTTATGTGTCATTGAGCCAGAAAAAATCAGAAGAAGGAGAGTTGCTCGGGTTCGGGTTCGGGCCGTTTTTTGACGGTGTTCTCAAAGATGTGCATCTCGCTGTATTGCTTGTCGGTGACGTAGAGGATGCGGACCTCCCCGTGCGGGGGGACGCCTTGGCGTATGGAGCGGAGAATCGTGTCGGTCAAGCGCTTGTTGTCGCAAAACCGCACATAGACGGAGAACTGCATCCGGAAAAGGCCCTGCGATTGCAGCAGCTTCCGAAAGACGGTCATGTCCCGACGTTCTTCCTTGGTGTTCGTCGGGAGGTCAAACATTGCCAGTATCCACATGCTTTTTATCCGCGAACGAATCATGGTCACTGGAAGCAGGGCTTGGGCAAACGAAGCCCTTCCTCCCCCCATCCAAAGACGTTGACCAGCGAGCTCGCCAGCCGCTGGATGATGTAGAACAGCGGTTCGTTGTTCCCTTCAATTTTTATTGGCATCAGGAGCTGCCGCACGATGTTGGCCTTGTCCTCTTTCGTGAGGCCGCCCGCCTGACATTTCCCGTCAGCCGTCCAGCGATACGCCGCCCAATCCACATACGCGCGGAAGGGTTCCATCAGGTCATCCGCCAAACAGAAACTGTTGTCGCGATGATGATGGTGGACACCCAAGCCGGGGTGCAAACCCGTGGAGCAGATGGCGCGTGCCGTCATCGCGCGAAGCACGGTGTAACCGTAGTTCAGCAGGGCGTTGATCCCGGGTGCGTCGCGATCCCGTGAGAAATCCACGTCGCCGAAAAGTTTCGACCAGTACAGTTTTGCGCCTTGCGCCTCCACGTTGTCCGGGTCGCCGGAGAAAACCCGCGCCGGGAATTCGCCAAGCCCATAATCCGTGCCATACACGTGGCGCAACAGCGCCGCCTGATGCTCGAGCTTGGAGCGGACGATCTCCTGCCAGAGCCGTTTCATCACGGGCTTGGAGGCATCGGCCTGCTGGCGGAAGCGCGTGGCGGGCTGGTGGTGCACACCGAAGGGGAGGCACATCGAGGCGGGCATCGCGTTGCGGTCGCAGAACACGACGCACACGCCCGCCTTCGAGAGCTCCGCGATGGCGGGCTGGGTCATGCTGACGTGCGGAGAGGAAAGGATCAGCACGCCGATGTCGTCAACGGGCATCGTGACATCTTCCTCCCCCTTGCGCTCGACAACCAGCAACTTGTTTTCGTAGCACAGGAAGACAGGGCCTTCCGTGATGTCGATAATACGGTTAGTCGTTGGCATAACGCACCTCGCCAAAGGGCGTGAGGGTGACTTTTTTCATGTTGAGGTTTCGTAACGGCTCTATACGTTTACGAAGTTCCATTTTCGTTTCTTTTTCTTCTTTCTTGCGTTCTCCCTTTTCCCGCGCATCAGTTATACGTGCAAATTCAATACGCGGTTCTTGTGAAACAGCTTTTACAACGTATAATGCCTTGGGGTTAGACGGATCAATATCACATTCAATTATGTCGCTTATTGCCAGCGAGAACACGAACCGTTTGCCCTCGCCGTGGTCGCGCTGGACAACGGGAAGATTCTGCTTTTTGCGTTGATAAGCATCGAACATCGAGACACACACGCCTTCCCATTTCACGCCGCCTTTGCCGTCTGAAACTTCCAAGATTTCGACGTGATGATTGTTGCCCGAGACGACAGGGTGCGGGTGCGCCGCGTCGCCCACATCCATGGTCGCCAAATCCTTGTGGCACCGCACGGATTTGATCTGCGGCCCCTGCGACCCATCCGAGCACATCATCCACGGATAATTGTCGGTGTTGGAAAAGGCGGACGACAATTTTTTCGCATCCAGTTTTCCCGTTGCGGCATCATAGATTCCCAGTTCACTCAGTTTTTCAACCACCAGTTCCTTCACCGTCGCATCGGCGATTTGCTTGATGTCTTTTTCCGACAACGATTCCAATTTTTTGCGGTACGAGACCTTGCCTTTTATCTCGTTCCCTTCGCAATCCTTGACGCGCCCATAAATCGTCTCCTCGTGCAGTTGCCCCCGCGCCTTGCGCGATGCCGCATGGGTGACTTTGATACCCTCGATGGCGCGTCGCGCATCGTTGAGGAAGCCGTCCCAGTAATCGGTGTCGCCCTGATACATCAGGCGCGTGTTCACGCCTTCGTAATCCGCCGCGGCGCGGCTGATGGTGTTGACCGTCCCCTGCGACGTGATTGCCACGACGATGGCATCCACGGCATGGTGGCGATGGTCGGAGCGCGATTTGCGCACGGGCGCGTCGGACTGCGGGTTGGCGGCGCCTTCGCCCAAGATGCGGTTCAGTTTGTAGAAGTTGCGGACGGTGGCGGTGATGCCGCCCGAGACTGCGACGACGCGCTGCTTCTTTTCCGCGTCGTAGGTGCCGCCGTAGAGCGTCGCCAGATAGCCCTTGGCGAGCTTGCACGCATAACTGGTGTCGTTGAGTTGGCGGTTGGAGAAATCGGAAAACTCCGTGGTGTCCTCCACCTTGAAACGGCGCAGCTTCTCCAGCCGGACATGATCGGCTGCCTCGAATTTCCCGACGCGCGCCAACATCGCCTCGTAACGCGCCGCATCCTCCGAGAATGCCTGCCACGGGGTGCGGTTGCGCTTGTCCGTGCGGTTGACCCTTGCATGGCAGAGCGTCTTGTTGACGAACGAATCATCCAGCGAAACGGAATAGGGGATGATATGCTCGATGTCGAACTGGGGATGGTCGCCGAACAAATCCGTCAGGGAAATGTGTTCCCCCGTGTAGGGACACTGCTCGCGGCATTCCCGCCACAGCAGGTACTTTTCGATGTCCCGCCGTCTGGGCTCGTTCGTCTGAAACTCCGGGAGTTGCGCCATCAATTCCCCGATGGCGTCCTTGCGCCGCTTCTCCTGCTCGCGCATTTTTTTCGTGGCGTTCTTCTTTTCCTTGACGGATTTTTTCATCTCCCGCGCCATCTCGATATGGATGGCGTCGGGCTTGCCGAATTTCCGGATGACGGGATTGACGGCCTTGCGCAGTTGCGTCAACGAACGCTCGACGGCGGGATTCCGCAAGTCGGGCATGATGCCGCGCGTGCGCCCGATACCCTTAATCATGGGCAAGGAATCGAACACCGTGTCCGTGCGCAACGTGTCCCCGTAAACGTCGGTTACGGCGGTCATGTATTCAGTCCCCTGCTCCATGCGCGGGACAATCTTTTTCATCGCGGCAAGCGAAAGCCCGGCGTAGTCATCGGGCAACACGGTGTTGGCGAATAACGTCGCTTGCTCATCGGTCAGCTTCCAATGCGCCATGCCGCGTTTCTTCAGCGCCGCATCGTTCTCGTAGCTTTGGACATCGGCAATCGCGGCAAGCTGCTCCGCCTCGGGCATCGCCATCCAGCGTTCCTCCCCGAACACCTCGATCATCTTGGCGTTGGTCTGATGCCCCGGAAGCGATTTCTCGCCGCCCTCCTCGATGGAGAACGTGCAGGTGTTTTTCTTGCCGCCCAATCCGATCGCTTTTTTCGCGGAGGCAATCGTGACGCTCCGTTGGCGCAAGAGGATGTCCAGCAACGTCTGCCGCTCTTCGGGGGACAGGGAACGCTCTGCGTCCGAGAGCACTACGCGCAAATGGTTGAGCGTCTGCAACACGCGGAAACGTTGCGCCAGCGGATGATACCACGGCGCGCGCCGCTTCCCCTTCTCATACGGGCAGAAGCCCACCAGATGACTGCAACTCTTCAGCTTGCGCTGATGGAAAATCGCCTTGTACAAAACCTTCTCGTAATCCGCCGTGAGCGCGGCGTTCCCCAAAGAACGCTGCGCCGCCATGATTGCGCGGAACTCGTCCTCGAACATCTTACGCGCCGTGTAGCGCCCGCGAATACGCTCCTCCTCCGGGCTGATCCGGCTAAAATATTCGCCCAGCGTCCGCGCATTCGCCGCCTCCATGGCCTGCGCCAACTCGCTGATTCCCGTCTTGACCTTCCCAGCTTCCTTCTCATCCTCTTTGGCATCGGCCTTCTTGTTACTCTTAAAGCCGCGACGTTGCGCGAGATGATAGAGCGCACGACCCATCTCGAAATTGTCCAGCCGGTTGTCCAACGCTTCCGCCCGTAAACGATACGGGACGACGTGCGCCAGCGTCTGGGCGTTGGCCTCGGTCTTGAGGCGTTGCAAGGCTTGGGCGTCGATTTGCACGATCGCCTCCGCCATGTTATCCGCCACGGGCATCAGCCCCGCGTCCTGAAGCGTCCGCAGGATTTTCCGCATCCGCCTTGCCCTGCGGTCATGCTGCTTGCGAAGCTGACGCTTCTCGCGGCGGGCGAGGTTGCGGGACTCCTGTGTCCCGTCCGACATATTGCCCTCCATGCCCGCCTCGAAGATACGCACGCCTGTGGCGAGGATTTTCTCCGCCGCGTTGTCCACCAACGCCCACCCGATTGAATTGGTACCCAAATCGATGCCTAACACGTTCATGCGATGCACTCCTCAAAACTGTTTTTGAAACCACCCTGCTGACAACGGTACATTGAAAACTGAAATTTTAGCATAAATGGGCTTGCACGCAAGCGTCAATTGTGCTTTACTTGATTTCACCTACAAGTCCCAGCAAGGATTTTTTCCGTAGGCAAAGCCCTTCGGGGTGTCCTAAGTGCGGTCTCTATGGCCGCCTTTTCTTATGAATGCGCCTTCAGGATTCTTCATTGACTTCCACTCATCTCTGGCCTTATACTAAATGAATCGCTTGGAGAAGGACGCCAGGCGCAAACGTTCAACGTAAGAGAGGATTGATGAGATGAAACATCTGATTATGGCGGTGGCGGTGACGGGGTTGGCGACAAGCCTGTTTGCCGCGCCGAAGCGGACGGTGGTGGTGTGGTCGGAAGGCACAGCCCCGAAGAATGTCTATCCGGAGGACATCAACGGCGCGATCGTGGAGGGCCTGAAGGCGTCGCCCCTGATGAAGGACTGGGATGTCGTGCGCGCGAGCCTCGGCGACCCTGACCAAGGCATCTCGGATGAGCTGCTGAAGAAGGCGGACGTCGTCGTCTGGTGGGGCCACACGAAGCATGGCGACGTGAAGGACGAGCTGGTGGACAAAATCGAGAAGCGCGTCAAGGAAGAGGGCATGGGCTTCATCGCGCTGCACTCCGCGCATTTCGCGAAGCCCAACAAGCGTCTGATGGGCACGCCCTGCACGTTCGCCGCGTATGTGGCCGACAACAAGGAGAACGAGATGAAGGTCGCGATGCCGAACCACCCGATCTGCAAGGGCGTGGCGAAGACGTTCACGATCGAGAACGACGAGCGCTACAGCGACCCGTATGCGGTCCCCGAGACCAACGAGGTGCCGCTGGTCGGCGTGCAGGTGCACAAGAACGGCACGCGCGAGGACGCGAAGATGGGCTTCTGCTGGACGATCGGCAAGGGGCGCTTCTTCTACCTCCAGGCGGGCCACGAGACGAACCCGATTTTCTTCAACCCCGAAATCCGCAAGGTCATGGCCAACGCGGTGCTGTGGGCCGCGCCGAAGAAATGACGTCTCCGCTTCCGGTTGCCGGCGTTGACGCGCCGGCGGCCGGGGCGTTGTGCTTTGCGCAGGGCGGCAAATGGGTGTCGTGGCGATGGCGCCCCTGACAGGACTCGAACCTGTGACCCACGGATTAGAAATCCGTTGCTCTATCCAACTGAGCTACAGGGGCAAATGAAAAATAAAAGTGCATTATAGCATGACCGCCGGAAAATCCAAATGCCAAATGTGATTTCGCGGCAAAATTTAGGCAAGCCCGATGAGGTGTAGGTGATGGCGAGGACGAGTGTCGTGGTGATGGTTCTGGCGGCCGCAGTGGCCGCGCTCACGGGATGCCGCACGGTCCCTATCTCGGGGCGGTCGCAGCTGATGCTCTCCAGCGAGGGGTACGAGAACAGCCTCGGCGCGGAGACGTTCGGCGAATACAAGCAGAAGTACAAGGCCTCCGCGAACCAGGCGCACACGCAGGCGCTCAAGCGCGTCGGCGAGGCAATCAAGGGCGTGGCGGGGCAGGACAGCTTCGCGTGGGAGTTCACGGTGCTGGACAGCCCGGAGCCTAATGCCTTCTGCCTGCCCGGCGGCAAGGTGGCGGTCTATTCCGGCATCTTCAACTATATGTCGAACGACGCGGAGCTCGCGTGCGTCGTCGCGCACGAGGTCGCGCACGCGCTGGCGCGTCACGGCGGCGAGCGCATGTCGTGGGCGCAAGTGCAGTCGCTCGGCCTGATGGGGCTGCTCTACGGAAACCAGAGCGAGACCGTCGCCGCGCTCTACGGGCTGACGACCGACGTGGGCGTCATGCTGCCGTTCAGCCGCAGCAACGAGACGGAGGCCGACGCGATGGGGCTTATCCTGATGGCGCGCGCGGGCTACAACCCGCAGGCCGCGCTGACGTTCTGGCAGAAGTTCGGCACGGGCGGCTCGCAGTCCGCGCTGGCGAGCTGGCTCTCGACCCACCCCGGCGGCGAGGCCCGCATCCGCGACCTCCAAGAGGCCATGCCCAATGCCATGAAGGAATACCAGTCCGCCCGCAACAAAAAAGATTACGGCGTCATTTACGGCGCGTCGCCGCCGCGCTGACGGGTAAAAAATCCTTTACAGTTTTGCATGGCGGGAGGGGCGAAAAAGGAGTATAATAATGGTTTCTATTTTTGGGCAGGATAGGATTGTCCGCTGTGCAGGACGACTGTTCCTGCGGTAACCTTGGGTTTGGGAGTGCTGACGTATGACACGGATTTCATTTGTTTTCCTGTGCGCCGTTGCGCTGGTCTGCGGGTGCGGGTCGCGCTCGGGGCTGAGCGACGCGAAGAAGGGCATGGCGGCTTTCAAGGATGGCAACCACGAGAAGGCCATCCGCTATTTCACTGCGGCAACGGAGCGCATCACCAGCTCGCCAGAGTTGTATTATCACCTGGGGTTGGCATATTTGGCGCACGGCGACGTCAAGGACGCGCGCGACGCGTTCGAGGCGGCGCTGAACCTGAGCCCCGTCGAGAACGAGGCCAACATCTTGGGGGGGCTGGCGCAAGCAGCGTATCACCTAAAGGATTTCAAGGCCGCGCTGGCCGCGCTGGAGCATGCGCTCGCGGTCTCGCCGGACGACGGCACGGCCGTGCGCCTGCTGACGGCGATGGGCGCGGTGCAGGCGTCCAACCAGAACTACAGCCTCGCGCACCTGTACTATCTGCGCGCGCTGAAGATGAATTTCAGCCACGCGCCGGCCCGCTATAACCTTTCGGTCCTCTATCAGGACCAGTACGATTTGAAGGAGGAGGCGTTCGACAATTTCAAGCTGTTCATGGGCACGGCCGACGCGAAGGACAAGAAGCGCGATAAGGTGGAGAACCGCATCAACCGTCTGCGCACAAACCTCGATCGCATGGCCGCGGCACGCCCTGCCCCCCAGCGGAACGCCACGCGCGCGGGGGTCCTGCTACAGGAGGCCGTGAACGCGCACATCGCCCGGCAGCACTCGCGGGCCGTCAAGGCGTACAAGGACGCGCTGGAGGCTGACCCGCTGACGTTCAGCGCGGCATACGGGCTCGCCTCGCTCTATCGCCAGCAGGGCAACCGCGCGGAGGCGCTGGAGACGTTCAAGATCGCCATCGACATCAACCCGACGCATCAGGACAGCTACGCCAAGGCGGCGGACATGGCGCTGCAGCTGCGGCAGCCGGACGAGGCGGTGCGGTTGCTGACCAAGGCCCTTGCGCGCAGCCCGAACAATCCCGAGACGGCCCGGTTGATGGCGCAGGCCGCGGCCGCGAAGCGCAACGGGCTGGAGGCCGCCGCGTATGGCGAGTTCTACCTCTCGCTCATCCCGAAGGACAGCCCCGACCGCGCGGAGTTTGAGAAGTGGGTCAACACACTCAAGAAAAAATAGCGCGGCGGTCACACGATGCAGAACCTCCTGAACACCGTGAAAGGTATCGGCTGGATTGACGGGCTCGTCCTGCTGGCCGTGCTGTTCCTCGTCGTGCGCGGCTTCGTGCGCGGCGCGTCCGGAGAACTGAGCGGGCTGCTCTCCACCTGCGCGATGGCGCTGTTCTGCCTCTTCGGCTTCTCGCCGCTCATGGGCAAGCTGAAGGCCATCAGGTTCATGGCCGACTACCCGCAGGCGAGCCGCTTCATCGCGCTCATCCTGATCGCCGTCGCGGCCATCGCGCTCTGGCTGCTGTCGCGCAAACTGCTGGCGCACAGCATCAGCCTCATCCTGCCCAAGCTCTTCGACCGCATCCTCGGCGGTGTATTCGGCGGCATCAGCGCCGTGATCATCGTCATCCTCTGCTGTGCCGGCGGCATCTTCGGCTCGCCGGAGAACGCCCAGCGGCAGACCGCGGGACGCTCCGTCGTCATCGAGAAGCTCGCCCCGCTCATCGAGAAAATCACCAACGCCCGATAACCCATGCAGACCCACTCGACAGACGCCTTCAACCAGCGCAACGCATCGTTCGACAACCGCCTGCGCCCGACGCGCTTCGACGACTTCGTCGGCCAGCAGAAAATCCGCGACCGCCTCCTGCTCGCCGTCGAGGCCGCGCGCCAGCGGCAGGAGGCGCTCGACCACGTCCTGCTCTCCGGCCCGCCCGGCCTGGGCAAGACCACCCTCGCCTTCATCATCGGCGAGGCCATGGGCGTGAACGTCAAGACCACCTCCGGCCCCGTCATCGACAAGCCCGGCGACCTCGCCGGACTCTTGACCAGCCTCTCCACCGGCGACATCGTGTTCATCGACGAGATCCACCGTATGCAGCGCACCGTGGAGGAATACCTCTACTCGGCCATGGAGGACTTCGTGATCGACATCATGATCGACCAAGGCCCGAACGCGCGTTCCGTGCGCCTGGAGCTGCCGCGCTTCACGCTCGTCGGCGCGACCACGCGCAGCGGCCTGATCTCCGCGCCCCTGCGCTCGCGCTTCGGCATCGTCAACCGCCTCGACTACTACGGCGCGGACGACCTGCGCACCATCGTCGAACGCTCCGCGGGCAAGCTCGAGGTCAGCATCGACTCGGATGGTGCGCACGAGATCGCCGCCCGCTCGCGCGGCACCCCGCGCATCGCCAACAACCTCCTGCGCCGCGTGCGCGACTTCGCGCAGGTCCGCGCGGACAACCACATCACCCAGCCCGTCGCCGCCGAGGCCCTCGCGCTCTTGGAGATTGACCCGCGCGGGCTGGACGAGATGGACATCCGCATCCTGGAGACGCTCGTGCACAAGTTCGGCGGCGGCCCCGTCGGCCTCAACACCATCGCGGTCTCCGTCGGCGAGGAGCCGGACACCATCGAGGAGGTCTATGAGCCGTACCTGATACAGGAGGGCTACCTCGAGCGCACGCCCAAAGGCCGCCTCGCCACCGCCGCCTGTTACACCCGCCTCGGCCTCCAGCCCCCCACGGCTTTCCGCACGGGCGAGCTAGGTTTATAGAGGCGGGCGAGACAGGGGTCCCCGTTGGCGCGGTGTGCGGCCAATGGGGCTGACGGCTCGCGGGGACGCTCGCCCTCCATCGTGAAATAGCTATAACTTGTCGTTGGATGGGGGGCAAAAAAAAATACGGGGACTGTCGAAAAGTGTTTATCTCGCGAACGGTTTTTGGTATTTTATTTGATTATTTCCAATCAGGGGTTTTGGGTGCGTTGCCGCGCGGGAGGCGGCGGGGCAGAAGAGAAGGGGACGGCATGAAGTGGGTTAAGTGGATTCTGGAGATTGTCATCGGGGTGGGGCTGCTGGTGTGGGCGGTGCGGCTGGTGATCCATACGGAGCCGACGCGGGCGGGTTCGGCGAAGGGCGAGCGCCCGCCGCCGACGGTCTATGTGGAGAAGGTCGGGGCGGTGGAGATGGATGACACGCTGGACCGCATCGGCACGGCGCAGGCGCGGGAGTCGGTGGTCGTCACGGCGCAGGTGGCGGAGAAAATCACGAAGATCCATTTCGAGGACGGGCAGGCCGTCAAGCGGGGGGACGTGCTGGTGGAGCTGGACGGCGCGCGGGAGGCCGTGGCGATGCTGGCGGCGGAACTGGCGATCGCGGAGCATGCGCGGGAGCGGGAGCGGCTGGCGCGGCTGGTGCAGGGCAATGCGGTGCCGCAGAAGGACCTGGATGACCGCGAGACGCGGCTGGAGCTGGCGCGGGCGGAGAAGCTGCGGGTGGAGACGGAGCAGGCGTACCGCGTGGTCAAGGCGCCGTTCGCGGGGGTGCTGGGGCTGCGGCTGGTGAGCCTGGGGGACTTGGTGAGCCCGGGGACGCCGATCGCGACGCTCATCGACATCGACACGGTGTATGTGGATTTCTCGGCGCCGGAGAAGTATGCGGCGAAACTGTCCGCGGGGCAGGCGTTCACGGCGGTGAATGAGGCGTATCCGGGCGTGACGTTCGAGGGGGTTATCAAGATGGTCGAGCCGCAGGTGAACGCGCTGACGCGGAGCGTGCAGGTGCGGGGGGTGGTGGATAACGCGGGGCACCGGATCAAGCCGGGGATGCTGCTGAATGTGTCGCTGAGCACGGGGGTGGCGGAGGTGACGGTGGTGCCGGAGGCGGCGCTGGTGAGTTTGGGGGAGAAGCAGTTCCTGTTCACGGTGCCGGAGGGGTCGGACAAGGTGGCGCGGGCGGAGGTGAAGCTGGGGCGGCGCGTGGGGCGCTGGGCGGAGGTGACGGAGGGTGTCGCGCGTGGGGTGCGGATTGTGACGGAGGGAATTAGCGTGGTGTCGGACGGGCAGAGGGTGGTCGTGGGGGAGCGGCTCCCGGCGCAGGAGGGGAAGGCTGAATGAACATCTGCCGCTTTTCTGTGGTGCGCCCGGTGGCGACGCTGGTGCTGGTGTTCCTGCTGATCGTGTTCGGGCTGATTTCGTTGCAACGGCTGACGGTGCGGGAGTACCCGGACATCGATATTCCGACGGTGTCGATACGGACGTTTTACGCGGGGGCGAGCGCGAGCGTCATCGAGAGCAAAATCACGCAGCGGATCGAGGACACCATCGCGGGCATCGACGGGCTGGAGATGATTGAGTCGAGCAGCAAGGACGGGGAGTCGAGCGTGATGCTGGAGTTCTCGGTGAAGCGGGACATCGACGCGGCGGCGAATGACGTGCGCGACCGCGTCTCGCGCATCCTGCACCTGCTGCCGGATGAGGCGGACACGCCGATTGTGGCGAAGTATGACTCGTCGGGTATGGCGAGCGTGATCGTGGGGCTGACGAGCACGGTGATGACGCGGATGCAGCTGACGGATTATGCGGACCGTTATTTCAAGGATCGGTTCTCGGTGCTGGACGGGGTGGCGAATGTGACGATCTTCGGCGGGCAGGAGCAGTCCATGCGCATCTGGCTGAAGCCGGCGTCGATGGCGGCGCGGGGCGTCACGGTGGAGGACATTGAGTCGGCGCTACTGGCGGAGAACATGGAGTACCCGGCGGGGCGCATCGAGTCGGTGGAGCGTGAGTTCACGGTGCGGGTGGCGCGGCAGTATTTCACGGCGGAGGATTTCAGCCGGCTGGTGGTGAAGCGGCAGGCGAACGGGGACTTCATCCGCATGGGGGATGTCGCGGACGTGCGGCTGGAGCCGAAGCTGACGCGCTCGCAGTATGCGTATTTCGGGCAGTCGGGGGCGATCAATGACGGGGAGGCGTCGGTGGGGCTGGGTATCTACCGGCAGTCGAAGGGCAACGCGCTGGTCATCTCGAAGGGCGCGATCCAGCTGGTGGAGGAGTTCAACAAGACGCTGCCGGAGGGGATGAGCATGTTCATCCGCCGCGACGAGGCGCTGTTCATCAATGAGTCGATCAAGGAGGTGAAGGCGTCGCTGCTGGTGTCGGCGGTGCTGGTGGTGCTGACGCTGTTCATGTTCCTGGGGGACTTGCGCGCGTCGCTGATCCCGGCGATGACGGTGCCGATCGCGCTGGTGTCGTCGTTCACGGTGCTGAACCTGTGCGGGTTCAGCATCAACATCCTGACGCTGCTGGCGCTGGTGCTGTCGATCGGTATGGTGGTGGACGACGCGATCGTGGTGCTGGAGAACGTGCATCGGCGCATCGGGGAGGGCGAGCCGCCGCTCACGGCGTCGGCGCGGGGCGCGTCGCAGGTGCTGTTGGCGGTGATTTCGACGACGGCGGTGCTGGTGGCGGTGTTCCTGCCGATCAGCCTGTGGAAGGGCAAGACGGGGAAGATGTTCACGGAGTTCGCGGTGGCGATGAGCGCGGCGGTGTGCTTCTCGAGCCTCGTGGCGCTGACGCTGACGCCGCTGCTGTGTTCGCGGCTGCTGAAGAGCGGGGCGACGGAGGGGTCGCTGGTGGGGCGGGCGGTGGACTGGACGATGGCGTGGATGGAGCGGGGCTACCGCGTGGTGCTGGGGGGCATCACGAAGGTGAAGATTTTCACGACGCTCTTCTTCGCGGTGGTGTGCCTGTTCGTGGCGTGGGGCTGGCGGGTGATCCCGGCGGAGTTCGAGCCGTTCGAGGACCGCGGCGTGTTCTTCGTGCAGGTGGAGGCGCCCGAGGGCACGGGCTTCTACGCGATGAGCGACATGATGAAGGAGCTCGCGCCCGTCACGTCCTCCGTGTTCGAGGATCACGAGTTCAAGTCCGGCATCCTCATCCTGCCGATGTACATCAGCGGCGCGAACGGTCCGGTGAACAGCGCGCGCCTGATTCTGGACTTCACCCCGTGGCGCGAGCGTTCGCGCACGAGCAAGATGGTCGTGGAGGAATTGCGCCAGCTGCTCGGGCAGGGCAAGATGCCGGGCGCGCGCGTGCTGCCGGATCTGCCCGCCGGTATCGGCACGCGCGGGAAACCCGTCCAGTTCGTCATCGGCGGACCGGACTACAAGGATCTCGTGGAGTGGCGCGACACCATGATGGCGAAGATTAAGAGCTACCCCGGCTTCGTGGACGTCAACTACGACTACAAAGAGACCACGCCGCAGTTCCACGTGCAGATTAACAGCGAGCGCGCCGCCGAGCTCGGCGTCCCCGCCAGTGCCGTCGGCGCGGCGATGGAGATACTGCTGGGCTCTAAGCGCGTCACCACCTTCGTGGATCGCGGCAAGGAGTACGACGTCATGCTTCAGGCGACGCTCGACCAGCGCGGCTCCCCCACGGATCTGGCGAACATCTACGTGCGCTCCAAGACCACCGGCACCCCCGTGCCGCTGGACAACCTCGTCACCATCAAGGAGGTCGGCGATGCCGCGACGCTCAACCGCTTCAACCGCGTCCGCGCCATCACGATCACGGGCAACGCCGCCCCGGGCTACAGCCTCGGGCAGGTGCTGGAGTTCCTCAAGAAAACCGCCGACGACGAGCTCCCCCCCGAAAAGCAGCTGGGCTACAAAGGGCAGTCCAAGGACTTCATGGACACCTCCGGCTCGATGATGTTCGTGTTCGCGCTCGCGCTGCTGATCGCCTACCTCGTGCTGGCGGCGCAGTTCGAGAGCTTCATCAGCCCGCTCATCGTCCTGCTCACCGTGCCGCTCGGGATGATCGGCGCGCTCGCAGGGCTGTGGTTCACGGGCGCGACCATGAACATCTACAGCCAGATCGGCATCATCATGCTCATCGGCTTGGCGGCGAAGAACGGCATCCTCATCGTCGAGTTCGCCAACCAGCTGCGCGACGAAGGCGTCGAGTTCCGCAAAGCGCTCATCGACGCATCGTGCCTGCGCCTGCGCCCCATCCTGATGACGGGCATCTCCACCGTGTTCGGCGCGATACCCCTGCTGCTCGCGCAAGGCGCGGGCGCCGCCAGCCGCCGCTGCCTCGGCGCGGTCGTCGTGTACGGCGGCACGAGCGCGTGCTTCCTCACCCTCATCGTCGTGCCGACCGCCTACCTGCTCCTCGCCAAATGGCAGAAGCCCCCCCACGCCAAAGAGCACGAGCTGCAAGAAGAGGAGAAACGCTATGCGTAAGTCAAGTGGTCAGTGGTCAGTGATTAGTGATCAGTGGTTAGTGGCTAGTGGTCAGTGGTCAGAGGAGACCGAGGCCGCGTTAGGCGTGAGCGAAGAGGCGGAAAGTGGTTTGTGGTCACGATGAGGCGTTCCAGAAATAGTGGTACAGGTATGAAGGCAGGTTTGACATCTTTCTGGCCATCAGGGCAACGCCCTGAAATCAATAGCGTAGGGCAACGCCCTACGTTGACGGCACGTTTGATTTGTAGGCTGAAAGCCTACTATCAAAAAGGTAGCGCACGGCGGGACGCCGTGCGCTACCTTACAACGGCACCGCTCCTCCTGCTCCTGTTCGCTGGGTGCAAGCTCGGGCCCGATTACGAGCGCCCGCACCTCGACGAACCCCAATCCCTGCTCGGCGACACGGCCAGCGGCGACCTCGACCAGCTCGCCGACTGGTGGCAGAAGCTCGGCGACCCCGTGCTGGCCGAGCTCGTCACCCACGGCCTCACCAACAGCCTCACCGTCCAGAGCGGCCTCCAGCGCATCCGCCAGGTCCGCGCCCAGCTCGCGCAGTCCAGTGCCGGACTGTGGCCCTCGCTCACCGGCGGCGCGAGCTACAGCCCCGGCAAGAAATACGGCGAGCTCTCCGGCGCCGGTTACAACGCCACAGGCGTCCCCAGCGACGGCTCTTGGGGCGGCACCTTCGCCGGGGGCTTCGACGCCACATGGGAACTCGACATCTTCGGCGGCACGCGCCGTGAGATTGAGGCCCGCGAGGCCGAGGTCGCCGCCGCGCACTTCTCCCAGCGCGACATCAAGGTCTCCCTCTCCGCCGAGATCGCGACCGCCTACCTCAACGTGCGCATGTTGCAGGACGTGCTGGCCGTGACGCACGCCAACCTGACTGCGCAGACGCAGTCCGCCGACATCACCCGCAAGCGCCACGAGGCCCAGTCCGCCTCCGGCCTCGACCTCGCCAACGCCGAGGCGCAGGTCTTCGCCACCACAGCCCAGATCCCCGCGCTGGAGGCAAGCCTCGCCGACATGATCCTCTATCTGGAAGCCCTGCTCGGCGAGCTCCCGAACACGCGCAAGGAACACCTGATGGACACCGCGAGCTTCCCGCAGTTGCCCGAGGCGCTGCCCACGATGCTCCCCAACGAGCTCCTGCGCCGCCGCCCGGATGTGCATCAGGCCGAGGCCGCGCTGGTGGCCGCCACCGCACGCATCGGCGCCGCCGAGGCCGAGCTCTACCCCCACTTCGCGCTCATCGGCGCGATCGGCGCGTCCATGCCCACGCCCATGCACCAGTGGAGCGCCTTCACCGAGACCCTGCGCATCGGGCCGCGCGTCTCATGGAACATCTTCAGCGCCGGCCGTGTCCGCGCACAGGTCGAAGAGCGCAAGGCCCTTGCGGAGCAGGCCGCGCTCGCCTACCGCCAGACTGTGCTGACCGCCTACCGCGAGGCCGAGTCCGCCTGGCAGGGCTATAATCAGGAATCCCTGCGCAGCGACGCGCTCGGCAGATCCGTCGAGGCCAGCCAACGCGCCGTGCGCATCGCGCGCGATCTCTATGCGAACGGCTACTCCGACTACATGGAGGTGCTGATCGCCGAGCGCACGCTCCTCACCGCCCAAGACGCCCTCGCCCGCCACCGCGCCCTCCTCGCCCAAAAGCTCATCGCCCTCTACAAAGCCCTCGGCGGCAGCCTTGAATAACGGGGTGTGACGCGAGTCTCATGCCCCATTGATCGCGCTCGCGCCAACGGCATCCCCTTTGTTGGATGTTGAATGTTCCCGAAGGCTCGCCCTTATGTGCCAATGTCAATCGGGATGACGATATAACGGTCACACAATGCCTCAAAAGATCGGGAGCCGTGGCGTTGTGTTATGGAGTGCGGCGGCTGTATGCGCCCCCCAAAAAAAAGGGGGGGCGCTGCACTCCATAGGGGGCAACATCAATTTAAATGACTATAATTCCTCATTTTTCAGCTTGACATTCTCGCGCTTTCAGGAATATCATCGTGTTAATCTGTAACTGGTGTGTAGCCCGTGAGGGCTGGTTTGAGCAGGAGGTTGTCAAATGAAAAAGGTGAATGGTTTTGTTAAGGCGGCGTGTGTTGCTGCGTGTGCAATGTTATTCGCGGTCGGCGCGTTTGCGGCGGACCGGACGTGGACGGGGCTGGGGATCGATAACGCATGGACGACGGCGGAGAACTGGTCGGATGACGCGGTCCCGCTGACTGGGGACAACGCCCGCTTCTATCAGGCGGCCGCGGTCACGGTGCCGTCCACAATCACGATCCGGGCGATATTCGCGGAGGCGCCGGTGACGGTGACGGTCGCGTCGGGCGCGGTGCTGAATTTCTCGAACAACGGCGCGGAGATTATCGTGTCCTCGGCCGATGTCACCATCGACGGCGCGGGCGAGATGACGGTGACGCGCAACGGCTCGTCGGATGTTGACTTCGCGGACATCCGCCCGGCCGTCGGGACGACGCTCACCATCGCCATACCCATCACGGGCGTCCCTGACTCCGGCGTGGAGTTGAACGCTGGCGGGACGCTTGTCCTGGACACGGCCAGCAGCACGTTCACGGGGTATTCGCGCATCTCCACGGCGGGCGGCGTGATCCTGTTCACGCACCCGGGTGCGCTCGGCCTGAGGGCGATGCGCATTGAGCAGAACAGCCCGTCCAAGTTCGCCTACATCGGGTCGGGGCCCGCGACGATGACGATCCCGATGGTCGTCACCGCCGGCACCCCGGTGTTCGAGAACACGGGGTCGGGCGCGTTCACGTTCGCGGGCAGCATCTCGGCGGTCTCGGGCGGCGCGAAGACGCTCACGCTCGCCGCGCCGGGAGGGCAGCCCATCGTGGTCAGCGGCGACATCCTCAACGGCGACGGCGGCATCGGCATCGTCTTTGACAGCACAGGCCCGCTCACCCTCAGCGGCAACAACAATTTCTCGGGCGCGGTGGCGGTCAACGGCGGCACGCTCGTCCTCGGCTCGCAGACGGCCATCGGCAGCGCCTCGCAGATCACGATGGCGGACAGCACGACGCTGTCCATCAACCCGTCGGCGGCGCCGGGCTTCGTGACCGCGCTCCCGGCGGTCACCGTGTCCGGCGGCCTCACGCTCACGGTCGGCACCGGCACGGAGGTGACGCTCGGGGGGCTGAGCGCCGCGAGCGTCGCCGTCACCGCGCCGGGCATCGGCGCCCCCGGCAACCGCATCTTCATCACGGGCTTCCCCACGGGGTTTCTGGGCGCGCACATCACGCTCAACGGCGGGCCCGCGCAGTATGACGACGTGAACGGCCTGACCCCGTTCGGCCTCAACCAGCAGGGCATCGCGGTCAAGGGCAGCACCCTGCCCGACGGCCCGACCGTCGAGGCGCTCATCAACCTGACGGCCGTGAGCCAGAGCCCCATCCAGTTCACTGACCCGACGACGCTGTTCAGCCTCACGATGGCTTACGCGCTCGACGACGCGGTTGTCGATACCGCGGGCAAGGCCCTCTTCGCCAACAAGGTCGCCATCAGCGCGGGGGCGGGCAACCTGACCGTCGGCGTGGCGTCGCAGGACGGCACGCTCCTGCCGCCGCTCCAGATGCTCCCGCCGCCGCTCATCCCTGACAGCACGGCGATCTCGAACCTGACCCCGGTCATCTGGTACGACCCCTCCGACGCGGCGCTCACGGAGGTCTATGCCGGGACCGTCACGCGGCTGACCAACAAGGGCGCGTTCGGCGCGACGCACGACGCGGTGGTGATGCGCGGCGGCCACACCCCGCCGCTGTACGTCACGGGCGCGGGATCCGACGCCGCCCTGCCCATGCTCAAGATCGACGCGAACAACCACAGCCTCGACAGCATCAACCTCACGGGCATCTCGGGCAACGCCGAGCGCACGCTCATCGCGGTGATGAGCCACGCCGTGACGCAGAACAGCATCGCCATGGGCGTGAACACGGCCCGCATGGACTTCTCCATCCGCATGGGCATCACCAGCGGGACGCTGATCCGCTTCAACACCTACTCCGGCGACAGGGACGTCGCCTCGCCGCCCGCCGGAACGCCCGCCGTGCTCTCCTTCTGGAGCAACGCCGACGACGGCAGCGGCGCCCAGCAGGACAGGCTCGGGGCCGCGGTGGACGGCGTCCCGGCGAACACGTGGATGCCTCAGGGCAACAACGCCCTCATCACGGAAAACACCATGCTCCACCTCGGCTACTGCGCCACGGACAACTCCGGCCGCGGCCAGATCGGCGAGGTGCTGCTCTTTGACTACACCCTCTCCGCGCAAGAGCGCAAGACCGTCGAGGACTACCTCAAGGCCAAATGGCTGCAACCCAAGCCCGTCGGCGACGCGGACCAGAGCGGCACGCTCGTCCTGCGCAACGACAGCGACGCGCAACTCACCGTCAACGCCACCATCGCCGAGCCGGCCGGGGGCGCCGTCTCGCTGATCAAGGCCGGCGCGGGCGACGTCACCCTCGCGGGCGGCATCGCGGTCTCCGACCGCACGCTGATCGACTCCGGCACGCTCTTCGTGAAAACGCCCGGCAACCCGGGCGACATCCTCGGCGGTCCCGTCTCCGGCGCGGGCAAACTGACCAAGGACGGCCCCGGCATCCTGACCCTGCCCTACTCGGCGGCGAACCTCTACACGGGCGGCACGGACATCCTCGGCGGCACCCTGCTCATCGGCAACAGCCGCTCCCCCGGCACGGGCGACATCGCCATCACCGACGGCGGCGCGCTCGACGTCGGCGCGGGGATCACGGCCAACAGCATCGCCCTCACCAACCGCGTCACCGTCTCCGGCGCGGGCGTCGGCGGCACGGGCGCCATCGTCAACAACGGCTTCGTCCAGCAGCAGAACACCTTCCAGAACACGACCGTCACATTGCTGGACGACACTACCTTCGGCGGCTCCATGCGCTGGGACTTCCGCGGGGCGCGGGCCGTCCTCGACCTCAACGGCCACGTCCTCACCAAGGTCGGCACCAACGAGATCTACTTCGCGGACGGCGCCTCCGTCAGCAACGCCCCGGCGGGCGTCGCGTTCCGCATCCAAGAGGGCTACCTGGGCCTGCACACGCCCAGCACCATCCTCGACCCCGACGGCGACGCGCGCCACATCGCCATCGACGGCGGCGCGGGCCTGCTCTCCTACGGCCAGATCGCGCCCGTCAACTGGACGCTCGACCTCGCCGACGGCGCGGAGATACGGACGACCGGGACGGACGAGTACACCAACAAGAACCTCTTCGCCACCGACGTGTTCCTGGACAGCGGCGTGAGCCTCCACCTCACCTCGAGCGGCAACTTCACCAAGACCTTCACGGGCGAGCTCACCGGCCCCGGCGGCATCACCGTCCGCGACGGCGGCGGGCGCGCCATGAGCCTGCTCACGCACCCGGCCAACACCTTCACCGGCCCCGTCGCCATCTCCAACGCCATCCTCGGCCTGCGCTACCCCGACAGCCTGCCCGGCGGCCTTGCGGCCATCCCGTCCATCCGCCTCGCGGACCTCGGCGGCGTGCGCGCCTACCTCGGCGCCGACGGCTGGACCCTCGGCGAGGTGCTGACGCTCATGGGCAGCGGCCTCTTCAACGCGACGGCCCAGAACAACCAGCGCCTCCAGATCGACGTCGCCCCCGGCGAGGCCTACACCATCGCCACCCCCGTCACCCCCGCCTTCCTCGCGGACATCGACAAGTACGGCGACGGCACCCTCGCGTTCGACGCGGACATCGACATGGCCGTCGGCAACTTCCGCACCCACGGCGGCACCCTGCTCTTGACGAACGACGTGACCGTGAACCTCCACGCCCAGAACATCTACCTCGGCGACGGCGCGATCGTTGACGGCACCAGCGGCCTGTGCGAGACCCTCCTCAACGGCAACTCCGCCATCCTCTCCGACGACACCGGCTACGGCCTCAACAGCACGACCATCGGCATCGCCTACCACAACGGCCGATCCGTGCTGGATATTCAGGACGACGTCCGCGTCACCGGCAAATTCGTCGTCGGCGGCTGGGACGGCGGCGACACCGCCGCCCACGGCGCGATCTACCAGTCCGGCAACGCCCAATGGCTCAGCACCGGCGGCGCGTACAACGACTCCATCCTCGGCCGCTACGGCTCCGGCTACTGGCAGATCGACAGCGGCGAACTCACCATGAAAGGCTACGCCATCCTCGGCTGGGCCGAGAGCGGCAACAGCGTCGGCATCCTGCGCCAGACGGGCGGCGCCGTCGCCTTCAACGGCTCGCGCGAGAGCGTCCCCTCCGCCAACGGCCTGCCCGGCGACTCCTACGGCGGGTGGATCGACCTCAGCCGCGGCGGCAGGGCCGACCTCCACCTCGCGGGCGGCACCTTCACCCACTACGGCCAGCTCAAGCTCGCCGCCGACGGCACCGGAAACAACGGCAACAACAACGGCGGCCACGCCGTCATGACCGTCACCGGCGACGCCGAAGCATGGATCGACCGCCAGATCGAGATGGGCTACCGCAACGGCAGTTCCACCTCCATCCTCAACATCAACGACGGCGCCACCCTCACCGCCACCTACATCCGCAGCCGCAAGCGCGACGGCAACACCACCGTCACCGTCAACTTCGACGGCGGCACCCTCCGCACCTACAACAGCGCCACCCCCAGCCACAACAGCGCGCGCCTGATCCACCGCGAGAACAGCGCCCTCACGGCGAACCTGCGCATCTATCACGGCGGCGGCACGCTCGACATCGGCGACGGCGTGACGCAGATCATCGACGTCCCCGTCGAAGGCGCGCTCGGCATGGGCGTCGCGGCCATCGCCATCGGCAATGGCGGCACCGGCTACATCGCCCCCCCGCACGTCCTCATCAACGGCGGCGGCGGCTCCGGCGCCACCGCCATCGCGCACATCGACCGCCTCAGCGGCGAACTCACCGGCATCGAGATCACCTGCCCCGGCACCGGCTACATCACCGCCCCCGGCGTCACCCTCACGGGCGGCGGCGGCTCCGGCGTGGCCCTCGGCGCCGTCACCCTCGCCCAGAACGACGACGGCGGCATCATCAAGGCCGGGCCCGGCACGCTCATCCTCAGCGCCGCCGGAACCTACGGCGGCCCCACGCGCGTGGACAGCGGCATCCTGCGCCTCGAGCACCCCGCGGCCATCAGCCCGCGCTCCGACGTCATCATCGGCGACGGCACCCTCGACCTCGGCGGCAACACCGTCACCGTCCGCAGCGTCACCCTCGCCGGATCCGGCGGCATCGTCAACGGCAAGGTCCTCACCCCCGCCGCCGCCAAGACCGGCAGCGGCACCGCCTTCTGGGACGCGGAGATCGGCTTCGTGTCGAAGCCCCCCGTCCCCGGCCTCTGGGAGGGCGGTCGCAAAGGCAACAACATCAACGACTATTGGCTCCCCGAGTACCCCAACCCCATGACCTCCGTCCAGCTCACCACCCGCGCCGGGAACGTCATCAACGGCAACAACACCACCGGCGACGCCACGCGCAACTTCTTCTGGGCAAACAACTTCAACATGTGGATCTACACAGGGTACATCTGGAACCGCACCGAGGAGAACCAGACCTGGACCTGGCGCGGGACGTTCGACGACAACGTCAGCCTGATGATCGACGGCGAACTGCTCATCAACCAGCTCGGCAACACCGTCGGCACCACCAACTACACCCTCACCCCCGGCCCCCACCCCATCGAGATCCGCTTCGGCGACGGCACCGGCAGCGTCGGCCCCTACAGCGGCCAGCCCAGCGGCCTGATCTACGACCCGCAGGGCCGCGGCACCGGCAACGTCGGCGACTACCGCGTGCTGGCCGACCCCGGCGACGGCTCCCTCCTCACCATCTCCATCACCGGCGCGGACGGGGACACCCTCATCCGCGTCGAGGAAGGCACCCTCCTGCTCCCGCCCGACGCGAGCGGGCGGAACAACTACCCCGGCCTCTGGGAGGGCGGCCCGCTCGCGGGCGCCTTCAACCTCACCGACCCCAACCCCGGCACCGGCATCGAGCTCACCACCACCGCCGCCAACGACTTCGTCCTCCAAGACGGGACAATCAACGGCAGGCACTGGCCCAACAACTCCACCTACATCTACACCGGATACATCTGGAACAACGCCGACACCAACGAGACCTGGACCTTCGCCAAGAGCTTTGACGACTCCGTCCGCATCCTCATCAACGGCGACGAAGTGCTGAACAACACCGCCCACAACCAGATCGTCACCGCCAACGCCGTGCTGAACCCCGGCCCCAACGCCATCGAGCTGCGCTTCGGGCAAGGCTCAGGCGAAGTCGGCGCCAAGATCCAAGGCTGGTGGGAAAGCGCGACCATGCCCCTCGGCATCGACTTCCTCGGCCGCGACGAAGGGGTGTTCGCCAACTACGCCCCGATCGCCGACCCCGGCGACGGCTCGTTCCTCACCTACGCCGTGCTGAGCTTCAACCCCGACGCGCTCAACGGCGCCACCATCAACGTCTCCGACGGTGCCACCCTCGACCTCGGCGGCATCCCCCGCGACGGCCTCACCGTCACCGGCAACGGCGCCGTCACCAACGGCTCCGCCGCCAGCGGCACCAGCGAGGGGCGGAGCGGTGTTACGCTGTGACCCAACTCGCACGCCATTTTGTGCCCGTCCCCGCTCGATCCTGTTGCCGGGTATGATATGCCGCCTGTGGCGAGTATCACTGATTTGCAGTTTATCTCCGTACCGGATGATATGACTCCCGAAATGCCGCCGTTTGCCACAGTCAGCTTCCGGGCCCTGCCGCGCATCAGCTCCACTCCGGTTTTTTCCATATACCGCCGCAGCGCTTCGGCAATGTCGTTCGCGTTGTCCGACTGCGGGAAAACGCGGGAACCGCGCTCCGTCTTAAGAGGTACGCCAAGCTGCTCAAAAAAGGCCATAGTCTCATAAGGGGGGAACCCATGAAACGCACTTTGTAAAAAGCGCCCCCCGGTAGTGATGTTGTCCAAAACGTCGCTGACGGGGCTGCTGTTCGTCAGGTTGCATCTGCCCTTTCCTGTGATGCGCAGCTTTTTGCCCAAAACGCTGTTGCGTTCAAGCAATAAGACGCCGGCGCCGCGCTCCGCTGCGATCGCGGAGGCAAGCATCCCCGCTGCTCCTCCCCCGACTACTACGAGGTCATAGTTCATGTTGAGGGTGGAGGGCCGGGGGCGGAGGGTGGAGTTTTTCTATTTCTTCTTTCTCCAGGTATCTCCATTCACCCGGTTTTAAGGCGCCGAGTTTCAGATCCCCTATTGACACGCGTTTCAGCGATGTGGCTGTCAGGCCGCTTTGGGCGCACATTTTCCGGATTTGCCTGTTTCGGCCCTCGTTGATCGATATCGAAAGGACGGCGCTGTCCCCGGTTTTTTTCATTATTTTCACAGATGCTGCCTTAACTGTGTGCGGGCCTATGTGCATTGGGCGCCGCATAAGCTTTACGGCGTTGCCGATATCGCCGCTTACGCTTACCTCATAGGTTTTTGCTTTATTGAACGACGGGTGCATCACCGCATTTGCGAATTGCCCGTCGTTCGTCATTATGAGCAAGCCTTCAGATTCCATATCGAGCCTTCCGACAGGATAGACTGCGGCGCCGGCGCCGGACATAAGCTGCATTACCGTCAGCCTGCCGCGGTTATCGCTTTTTGATGTTATATACCCTCTCGGCTTGTTCAGCATTATATAGACAGGTTCTTCGGCCTTAGGCAGCGTACGGCCGTCTACACATATCGCATCGAGCTCATCGTCCGCGGTGTCGCCGATTCCGGCAGTATAGCCATTGACAGTGACGCGCCCTTCACGGATCAGCTCCTCGGCAGCGCGGCGCGAAGAAACGGCGTGGGCCGAAAGTATTTTTTG
>Ga0082212_10001267_pt1 | contig 37297 bp, 36 predicted proteins | sample TergutNt197P3_FD_71548 | JGI IMG/M metagenome (GOLD analysis project Ga0082212, IMG submission 71548) | Neocapritermes taracua P3 segment gut microbial communities from Petit-Saut dam, French Guiana - Nt197 P3 | ecosystem: Host-associated > Arthropoda: Insects > Digestive system > Gut ...
GCTGTTCGCCCGGCTTCCAATATCCGTTCCATTTTTTCCGGTTCGATAGACTGTGCCCTATAGTTGCGGCAGGAATAACGGGCTTTGACCAATTCGAAAAATGAAAAATCATGCGTTGTCTGCATTATGCAATCCTCCTAATAATTATTTATATTCCGGTTTTTGATTTCGGGGCAACATCAATCCACATTTTCAAAAGTTATTAAAATTATATCATATTTTTTGCGTCTTTTCAAGCCAAACCAAAAATTTGGCGAAAAATTCCGCAAATGCAAAATATAAAATATTTGATGAAAATTATTGGCGCATATTGACTTTCGCTGCTTTTTGGGATATAATGAGGTAAAAAATCAAGTAATTTTCAGGAGGCGATTGAAAATGCAAATACGCGAACATACATTGCAAAGTTTTATTTCGGCTTTGTCTTCCAAAGAACCCGTTCCGGGAGGCGGAGGGGCAAGCGCGCTTATCGGGGCTCTCGGGGCGGCGCTCTGTTCTATGGTGGCAAATTTAACTTCCGGCAAAAAAAAATATGAAATGTTTCAGGCGGATATAGAAAATATATTATCGCGCTCCGAAAAATCGTCTCGACAATTGATATGGCTGATCGAAGAAGACGCAAAAGCTTTCGCGCCGCTTGCCGCCGCTTACAGCCTCCCGAAAGAAAACGCGCAAAGGGAAAAAATTCTCGAAGATGCGCTTGTTTTGGCCTGTTTGGCGCCGATGGAAATACTGCGGGAAACGGCGAAAGTCGCCGGGTTTGCCGGAGAACTCGCAAAAAAAGGTTCGAGGCTTGTGATCAGCGATGTCGGAGTGGCGGTTTCCGCTTGCCGCGCCGCAGCCCAAGGAGCGGCCATGAATGTATATATAAATACCAAGCTAATGAAGAACCGAGATCAAGCGGACAAAACAAACGGCGAGGCAGAAGCCGTTTTAAATGAAATCGAAATCAAATGCGAAAATATTTACAAACAGATAACCGATGAATTGAAAGGGTAATTTATTATGAAAACTAAAAACAAATCCATAAAATTTTGGTCAATGCTGCCGGTATTCATAATAGTTTTTGTCTTGTTTGCGGATATGCAGGCGGCGACGGCTATCCCCGCCCAATCGAGCCTCTCATTTCATATAGGCCCGCGCGTCCATTTTGAGGACGACCCCAAAAATGCCATTTATGTCTCGCCAAATGGCAACGACAATACGGCAACCGGCTCAATCAATGCTCCTTACAAGAGCATAAACGCCGCTTTGGAAGCGGCCGTTCCCGGCGATACCATCGCGCTGCGCGGCGGCGTTTACCGTCAAGGGGTAAACGTCCGCATCCGAAAGCCAAACATCACGATAAAGTCCGCAAAAGGCGAATGGGCGATAATAGATTTGACTGACTGCGATGTGGGCCACGAGGAAGATTCGGGAGTTTATTTCGACGTCGATTCGTCCGGTGGAAAATTGCAAAATGTCGAAGTGAAAGGCGGGTTTTACGCCGTTTGCATGGAAACCAAATGGGATTGGGGACAAACCGACCGGTCGGGCGCATGCGATATAGTAATTGAAGATTGCATATTGCACAGCTCCAAATACGATGTGATAAAAATAAAGCCGAATTGCGACAATATCACCATCAGATACAATGAGATATATAACTCGGGAACTGTTTTTGGGGGCGAAGAAGGCAATGCCGAGGGTATCGACAATGTAAACGGAGATTACATGGTTGTGCAAAACAATTATATACACGACATATGTTCCACCGCCATATACGCCAAGGGCGGAGCAATCGGCGCGCTGATTGAAAACAACTGGATCGAAAACGCCAAAGAAGCCGGGATACTTGTGGGTTTTGATACCAGCCCGGAATATTTCGACCTTTCGGCAAATCCGCAATATTATGAAAATATCCGCTGTGTCGCGCGAAACAATTGGATTATAGGAACCGGCCTTTCCGGCATCGGGATATATGCCGCGAAAGACGCCCAAATTTACAACAATACGCTGGTAAACGTGGCTAGCGGCGGTCTTTATCACAGCGCCATTTATTTTGGCGTGACGTTTCAGGATTGGGAAAGCTATGCCGGGCGACCGGCCAGCGTAAATTTGAGCATACACAACAATATAATAAGCCAACCCTCAGAAATTGTCCGCCCAATGATAGAAATCCGCTACGCAAACGAATTGGGCGGTTTGTCGGCTCTCGAAGGCAATCTTTCGATGAGCCACAATTGCTATTATGCCGATGGCAAAAAAGCGGTTTTCAGCGACCGCCGCCCGGGTTACGAAATGGAAAATGCGGGGCTTTCCGAATGGCAATCCCATATAAACGGAGATTATGGCTCGATTGAAGCCGACCCTGCCCTCGGCGGCGACTATATTCCAACCAATCCGTCGTGTTTCGGAATGGGGGCGTCATCGGAAACTTTTTTTCATGGGATGCACAATTTCATCAAAAAGAGGGAATATAAACCCGGGCAGTACACCGATGTGAACGAAGACGCTTGGTATGGATTTAACCGGCAATTGGCAATAGCCCGCGTATATATGTACGGCCTCATGGAGGGGAACAGTTCGAAAACTTTCAATCCGGATGGGGATCTGACCATTGCCGAAGCTGTCGCGATCGCAGCGAGGATCCGAAATATTTACGACGGCAAAAACGTTGAATTTGCGCAAGGCGATCCGTGGTATCAAAATTATGTGGACTACGCGCAAAAAAACGGGATCATCCAATCAAGCGATTTCGTAAATTATGAAAAAGCCGCCACCCGCGCGGAATTGGCGAATATATTTTCGAATTCATTGCCGGCCGATGAATATACAACGCAAAATACCGTCAATTCCCTGCCGGACATAAACGAAAAAACCCCATTCCGCGAAGCGATATTCATTCTTTACAAAGCGGGGGTTTTGGCCGGAAATGACGGAAGCGGCACGTTCAGCCCGGATAAAAACATTACCCGCGCCGAAACAGCCGCCATAATAAGCCGCATGATACTCCCGCTTACAAGATTTTCGGGATTTACATTCGGATGATTGTCTAAATTTCCTTCAGCATTTCAAGTATTGCTGATTTGGATTTTGCCCCTATGGATTTTTTTGCCAATTTGCCGTTTTTGAATAAAATTAGGGTCGGTATGCTCGTCACTCCATATTTTATGGCAAGTTCTTTTTCTTCGTCCACATTGACTTTTCCCACTTTCAAATCCAAGATTTCATTGGAAATTTCTTCGATTATGGGGGAAACCATGCGGCACGGCCCGCACCACGGCGCCCAAAAATCAAGCAGGACTGTTTTTGAAGAGCCAACAACCGCTGTTTCAAAGTTTTCTTTTGTAATTTTTAGCACAGACATATTTTTCTCCTGATTTCACTTTTTTTTCTTTTTTCGGCTAATCATCATGAGCTTGAGTTCGTTCATGAATGTGTTGATGTCCTTGAATTCCCTGTAAACCGAGGCGAACCTGACATAGGCCACTTCGTCGATGTCTTTCAGGCTTTCCATCACGAGCTCGCCTATTTTGAAAGAGGGCACTTCCGGCTGGAGCTGGTTTTGCAAATGGGTTTCTATGTCGCTCGCTATTTTTTTCATTTGCTCCTCCGAAACCGAACGTTTTTCGCACGCTTTTATTATCCCTCGAATCAATTTGTTCCTGTCGAAACTTTCGCGCCGCTGGTCTTTTTTTATCACCATCAGCGGGATCGTTTCCACGACTTCATAAGTCGTGAACCTTTTTTGGCAGGCGAGGCATTCCCTCCTGCGGCGGATGCTCGCATATTCTTCCGCAGGCCTCGAATCCACCACTTTGCTTTCGATATATCCGCAAAGCGGGCATTTCACCTTTAATCAGCCCCCTTCATTCCCGCGCGTCTTTGGCGATTGGAAGATTTTGCAGCACCAATTCGGTGTCGTTTAAAAGTTTCAGCACTTTGTCCCGCAGCACGTAAAAATTTCCGCTGCCGTTGAGCCTGTAGAAACTGCGCCTCGTCTGCCCCTCCACGAAATAGAATTCGAAATCCCTGACGAACCCGTCCCTGTTCTTGACGATCAATTGGATCAAAGGTTCTTTGTCGTCGTACACATCGGTTTCGTAATCTAAAAGCTCAATTGAGAGCATCGCGTAATAATAGCCCCTGAAATAGTCGTCGTTGCCTATTTTGTTGACGATCAGTTCCTTTCCGTTTCCGGTCACTTTCAAATCCTGGCCTTCCCCCTCAAAAAGGAAAACAGCGTCTTCTTTTCCGGGGATCTTCACAACCATCGATTCGACGTCGTTTATGTTCTGGTCGAATATGCCCCTGTTCACGAATTTGAGCAGATCCCACTCCACAAACGGCTGCAGCTCGCCTTCGAATTTCAGCTTTTCGGGCGATATTTCGATGATGGAGCCGAAATCCAAGGATAAAACGTAATAATTTCCCCTTTCGTTTGGTTTGGAGAACACGAAATAATAATTTCTTTCGTTTGTGATTTCGCCATATTCGTTTTTTGCGATGAAATCGAAAGTTATGCGAACTGACGGTTCGTCAAATCCGAATTCCCGCAGCACATCCGCCAATTTTTCGTCGAGCTCGTCTTCTTCTTCCGAATAAAACAGCTCTATTATTTCCTCTGCGGAAAATGCGTGGACTACCCTGTCCCCGGTGAAATTGGTAAAAGCGTAGAGAAGCGTTGAATAGCGGTCAGATATTATATACGGGCTCGGGTATATCATCTGCCAGTTCACAAGAGCTTCCGAACCTTCGGGAATGGGGGCGCTGTAGATTTCGAGCATCAGATCGTAGCCTTTGTAGAATTTGAAATTGTCTATATACAAAATTTCGTTTTGTTTCACCGGTTCGGATATGATGGGCAGCATGATCGAATATTTGTCGCTTAAAATCGTTTCTTCCATCATCGTGTCCAAAATGTATATGGCGGGCCTTATTCCGTCTTTGTCCTCATACATCACGTAATACCCGCCGGTGGTGGGTATTTTGTCTCCGATTATCACTTTGTACCATACATCCTCGGTGGTGGTTACGATAAAATAGAGGTCGTCGTTGTTTTTAGATCCCAAACCGAACTGTTCAAGATTTTCCAGTATTTCGTTGCCGTCGTCTATGTCCTTGGCGGCGACTCTCTCCATGCTCAAGAGGTAGCCCACATTCGTAAAAAAGCTTGCGATGGTTTCGCCGTTGATCGGGACTAATTCCGCCCCTTCCACGTAATAGTAGTTTTGCCCTAAATGGTGGATCAGAGTAAAGCTGTCGTTGGGGTTTTTCACTTCCACGCTTTTTATGTATTCCCTTGTGATCTGCGGGGTTATCAATATCCTGTTCGTGTTTCCCGGTCCCACTTCCTCACCCGGCAGCAAAGTCAAAAGCACTTCTTCGTTGCTGTTTTTGAGTATCCTGTTTCCATCTTCGAGATATTCAATCGATGTGGTGACCGGCGCGTTCAATTTGTCCACAATGGGTTTTAACAGGAAAAAATAGAGGCAAGCCAAAACAGCGAAAGCGCCCGCGCACGACGCGACGGTTATCATTTGTTTTTTGACGGCGGACATCTGCTTTTTTTTATGGGTCATATCAAACTCCTTATCATTTTATTTGCGTGAACTGCATGTGACATGAACCAATATGAACGATAGTTCATGTGCCGTTCATGCGCAGACTTGCATAAACTACGCGAAGCGTTCACATTCGTTACACGTCATGAATGACGCCTCCTAATCCAAACGGCGACTCCGCATATGCCTATGACAAAAGGTATGAGAAGAACGCAAATCAGAGTCCACATATTTTGTTCCTCCATCGACATCACTAATTTTGTGCTGTCAAACAGTTTGAAATCTATGTCGGTGGAAATTTTTCTGCTGGTCATTATCCTCATCGCATTGAGCATTATATCGGAATTGCAATATGCGTTGTTTGGCATATAGGCCAAATATTCGTAGGAGCCGCTGACCAAAAACAGCGAAGTTTTGGGTTCGTTGTCCACATATTGCGTCTTTTGAGCCACCACGAGCAGGTTGTTTTGATCTTGTTCGGAATTCCTGCCGTCCGAGTAGCTTACATAAGAAGAAGGCGAAGAGAGCAATACCGGCGAAACGTCCCTTTCGCTCGCTATGTTCAATATTTTTATGGGCTTGGCGTTTGGCACGATTGTTTTGGGTTTGGAAGAAAGCGCCCTTATGCTCGCTGTCAGCTCGTCGCCCACATTGCTGGCCTGGTTGTAATCCGCTATGAGGTAAAGCCCGGTGGCGCTGAGCGAATTTTTTTCGTCCACGATTTTGCTGCCGTGCTCGAACGCCATGCCATATTCTTTCATCAAGTCGTCCAGTTCGGGCATCGGCCCTTCGTCCGGCGAGGAAAAATACATGACGCTGCCAAACTGGTTCAGAAAAGAAGCCACTTTGTCGATTTCGGAACGTACTGTGGGAGTTTCGGGATCCGCCCCGATGAAATCCTTTCGTGGTTTGGATATGACCAAAATCTTCGCTTCGTTTATTTCTTCTTGGGTAGCCTGTTCCAAATCGATTTGTTTGAACTGGAATCCGTTGTCCAAAAAAAGGTTGGCCAGCTCGGCCGGGATTTCCTCGGCGTGGCCCGTGGTGTAATAGACCAAGGGGTAATCCACGCTGACCGCCTGAAGTATGGCGGAGACAAGCGTTCTCTCGCCGGCGAAAGCCCAATAGTCGTTGGTAGACTCGGCGATTATGAAAAACGACGACGCGCCGAGCAGTTTCGCTTTCCCCTGGCTCCTGACCGCCACCGACGTGGTGGCAAGCTGCGAGAGTTCGGAAGTGGTGAATTCGCTTTTTATGCCCGGGTTTTTTATTATGTCGATTTCGGAAACGGTTATGTTGGAAAATTCTTCGGCGAACAGCTTTACGCAGTTCGTGACCATTTTGCCCATGTACACCCGCTTGTCGTACATATCCATCGGCATGAAGAAAACAATTTCGATCGGGTCGTTTATGTCCCCGAGTATTTCTTTCGTATCCTGGGTGATCTGGTATATCTGCTGCTTTGTCATATCTAAAAACATGGGCCTTACGTTGTTTATCGCAGTGACGACGATGTTCAAAATTACGATCACTGCCACGAAAATGACAGTGAAAGCCATTGCCACAGAACCGTATTTCAACTTTCTCTTGAAGGAAGTTTCGGAATTCCTGATGCTTTTTTCCAAAATTTCCCGTTCTTTATCGTTTTTTGCGTTTTCGTCCATTTTTTTTACCTCTTTTTAATCGCTGTTTATTGACAACTGATAACTGAAAACTGACAACTTACCCTACTGCCAGCGCCTCATTTCGTAGATCCTGATAGTCAAAAACAAAAATATGACTACAATCGAAGCGTAATATATAACCGAACTTATGTCGAATATTCCATATGTGAATGCCGAAAAGCGGGAAAATATCGAAACGAAGTCCAAAACGTAGCGAACGATGGTATTTCCGATAGCCGCCGAAAAAGTCCCGGAAAGCAGCAAAAACAAAAGTGTCGCAATGGAAACCACCGCCGCTGTCAGCTGGTCTTCGGTCATGGCGGATATGAACATCCCAATGGCGATAAATGCCGCCCCGATCAGAACGATGCTTATTATATTCCCTATCAGGACCGCGCTGTTCGTCTGCCCCGGGGTTTCCGCGTAGCGGTAGAGCACGTAAAAATTGAGGCAGGAGACGAGCATCGTCGAGCAAAACAAAACGAAGGCTGCCAAAAATTTGGCGAAAATCATGCCCGTGAGCGAAACCGGCGAAGTGAGCAGCATCTGCTCGGTTTTTGTTTTGCGCTCTTCCGAAAGCGAGCGCATGGTCAGAAGCGGTATCAGCACTATGAAGGAAAATATTATGCACATAAAATAAAAAGAAATGTCGGCGGCGTTGCCCTGTATGTTGGTGAAAGTGAATATCGCCCCCGAAACGAGCAGGAACACGGTGATGAATATATACCCCACAGGGGATATGAAATAGGAATAAAGCTCCCTTTTTAGAATCGCGGTCATTGTTGATCCTCCTGATTTACATCTTCATTTTTTTCATCCTTGCCCGTGGAATCGATCTGGCTGCGGCCTTTCCCGGGTTTTTTGGTTATCAGTTTGATGAAAACGTCCTCAAGGCTGAGCCCCACGTTTTCAAAACCCACGATCGGCCAGCCTTTTTCGGCCATTCCGAAAAACAGCGGCTTTCTTATGTCCACGTTGGGTTGCCCCTCTATGAGGTAAGACGTGGATTCGATATCGCGCTGATCCCTCAAAATTTCGGCGTATAATATACCTTCTTTGTTTCGCAGATAATCCAACACGTCCTTCGAGGGCCCGCTTATCTTCACATTGAAGCGTCGCGTCGATATCACCGATTTGGCTATGTCCTCGGTTTTTTCGTCGGCTACGATCTCGCCTTTGTTTATTATCACAATTCTGTCGCATATGGCTTGAACTTCGGGCAATATATGGGTCGAGAGTATGATCGTGTGCTCTTTGCCCAGCGCTTTTATGAGGTTCCTGATGTCTATTATCTGCTTGGGGTCGAGGCCGATAGTGGGCTCGTCGAAAATCAGCGCTTTCGGGTTTCCTATCAAAGCCTGCGCTATGCCAACCCTTTGGCGATACCCTTTCGACAGGTTTTTTATGACGCGGTTAAAAACATCGGTTACTTTGACCACTTCGCAAACTTCCTTGATGTGCTTGGGCTTGTTGAGTTTGCAGCGCTTCAGGTCGTAGGCGAAGCCTAAATATTCTTTCACGGTCATGTCCAAATAGAGCGGCGGCAATTCGGGGAGAAACCCGATTCTTTTTTTCGCTTCCGACGGGTTGTCCAAAATGTCTATCCCGTCGATCGTCGCATTTCCCGCAGTTGAGGAAAGATACCCGGTCAAAATGTTCAGCGTGGTGCTCTTCCCTGCCCCGTTGGGACCCAAAAACCCCACGATCTCGCCTTTTTTCACGGTGAACGAAATGTTGTTCACGGCCACGTTCGAGCCGTATTTTTTTACGAGGTTTGTAATTTCTATCATATGCAGTTTACCCGAGAGATCTCCTTATATTTAAATAACGAAAGACAAATGATATTTCCGCATTCTGATTCTAACACCTAAATATTGATATAATGTTAATAATCATAGTGAAATTTGAGTAATTTAAAATAATTTAAAAAATCTATTGACATAGCCTGTGTTTTTGTGGTATAATGAAAGGCGCCGCTTATGTGAGGCCTTGAAAATTTCGTTTTTGCGAAATTGCCTTATGGCATAGCGAGCCTAATAAAGAAAGAGGGGTGCTTTTCGTGTTTGCGGTAGTACAAATCGGCGGAAAGCAGTACAAAGTCCAGGAAGGGGACATCGTCTTCGTCGAAAAATTGAATTTCGAAGAAGGGGAAGAAGTAAATTTCACCGAAGTCCTCGCAATATCAAATAACGAAGGGTTCACCGCGGGTAACCCGACAATCGAAGGGGCTTCGGTCGACGCGAGCGTGATCAAGCACGGCAAAGACAGAAAGATCTACGTGATGACCTACAAATCCAAGAAAAACGAAAAAAGGAAAATGGGCCACAGGCAGCCGCACACAAAAATCCAGATAAAAACGATAACGGCGCAGGCATAATTTGGGTATTTTAAGGAGGGGAAATAAATGGCACACAAAAAAGGCGTGGGATCCACGAAAAACGGCCGGGATTCAGAGTCAAAACGGCTCGGCGTAAAAAAATCCGACGGACAGGCTGTAATCGCGGGTAACATAATAGTCCGGCAGAGGGGAACCAGGATATACCCCGGCCTCAATGTCAGGCGCGGTTCGGACGACACCCTGTTCGCGGTGGCGGACGGGAAAGTGAAGTTTGAATATTTCAGAAAAGACAAAAAACAGGCGAGCGTATACCCGGAGGCCTGAAAAGGCACGGTATGGCCCCGGCGGCAATTTTGGCAAAAACCAAAACTGCCGCCGTTTTTTATTTTGGAAATGCAAATGTACCAATTCGTTGAAAAAATAGTGTCGGGAAAAAATAAATCTTGCAATTTCCCGCAAATTTTCCATTTTACCCCTTGACAAAACGAAACATTTGTTTTATAATATATATATGGAAACAAGCCAATTTGCCAAGAAAAGAGATGAATTAAAATGTGCGGGAGGTTCGTCATCGACGACAGCGGCGACGTCGTCGAAATGCGCAGGATATTCGAAGAATTGAAAAAACATTATGAGGACACGGCCGAATTCAAAAACGTAAAAAGCGGGGAAATATTTCCCAGCGACACCGTGCCCGTCATAATCCCCGAAAAGGAACTTCGGATAGATGCGATCCCCATGCAATGGGGCATAAAGGCATATGACGGCAAGCTTCTCATAAATGCGAGGAGCGAAGGCGTCTATGAAAAAAAGATGTTCAAAGACTCGATAATAAACAAGCGCTGCATAATCCCTTCGAACGGGTTTTTCGAATGGGCCAAGCTCCAGGAAAAAAAAGAAAAATATCTGATAAAGCCCGCCGCCGCCCCTATGCTGTATTTCGCCGGGATTTACGAAAAGGTCCCCGACCCTCAAAAGCCGGGCAAAGAACAAGTGCGCTTTTTGATCATGACGAGGGAATCGAGGGGGCTCATACGCTCACTGCACCACAGGATGCCTGTGACCGTTGAAAGAAAGCATATATTGAAGTGGCTCAACGGGACCAAAAGCGAAATAAACGAATTTTTTGCGGATTACGATGTGCCTGAATACACTTTTTCGAATTTGGGAGTTGCGGGATAAAATTTTTATGGACAAAAACATGAAAATCGCCTTTATCGGGGCGGGACATTTGGCAGGGGCGATTGTCGGCGCCCTTTTGGGCTTGGGCGTAGACGACCAAAACATAACGGTTTTCGACAAAATCGAAAACCAATACGCAAAATTCGAAAAATTCAACCTCAAAAAAGCCCGCAGCATAGAAGAGGCGCTAATCGGTGGGGAGATGATCTTTTTAGCGGTTAGGCCGGGCGATTTTTCCGGGCTTTTGCCGGCTATAAAAAATACCGGGATAAATTTCGCGAAAAAAATATTTGTTTCCACGGCTGTGGGGATAACCACGGAACATATAGAAGAAAAAATCGGAAAAGGGATTTCCGTGGTGCGCACCATGCCAAATACCCCTGTTTCGATCGCAAGGGGCATGACCGCCTTGTGCAAAAACCAAAGCATCCCAAATAAAGATTTTGATGCGGTATGCGCCATCTTTTCCGCGCTCGGCGAAATCATCGTTTTGCCGGAAGAAAAAATGAACAAAATTGTTTCGGTAAACGGCTCCTCGCCCGCTTATGCCTATCTGTTCGCGGAAGCCATGGTAAAAGGGTCGATCGAGCAAGGTTTTGGAGAAGAAGAAATATATCCGGCAATATTGCAATCGCTGATCGGGGCGTTTGAAATGCTCAAAACCAGCAAAAAAACGCCTGCGGAATTGATTTCCGCCGTCGCGGTCCCCGGTGGCACTACTGAAAAAGCCTTGGAGAGTTTTTATGCGGACGATTTAGAGGGAACGGTGAAAAGAGCTATGCTCGCCTGCACGAAAAGAGCGGACGAGCTTACAAGCGCATATTGCAAAAAATAGGGAAAATTTGAATGGAAGAAATGCGCATCCAAAAATATTTGTCGAGTTTGGGGATTATGTCCCGAAGAGCCGCAGAGGAAGCGGTCATGCGGGGAAAAATCGGAATAAACGGAAAAAAAGCCGAAATAGGACAAAAAGTAATTCCGGAAATCGACGAAATAACATTCGACGGAACCATAGTGGCGCCGAACCCCGAAACCAAAAAAATATATATGATGTTAAACAAACCCGCCGGAGTGGTTACCACTATGTCGGATGAAAAAAATCGGGTTTGCATATCCGACATATTGGAAAAAGATCACTTCAAAGAGAGGGTTTACCCTGTTGGCCGCCTTGATATGTATTCGGAAGGGCTGTTGATTTTGACTAACGACGGCTTCGCCGCCAACAAGCTGATGCACCCGAAAAACGAAATAGGAAAAATATACCATGTCACGATAAAAGGCGAGTTGAATCGAGAATCCATAAAAAAAATTTCGGAGCCCATTTTGATCGGAGGCAAAAAAACATCCCCTGCAAAAACGGAAATAATCGAAATGAAAAACGGCTCCACGAAATTGAAAATAGAAATTCATGAAGGAAAAAACAGGCAAATACGCAAAATTTGCGAAAATTTGGATCTCGTCGTTTTGAAATTGAAGCGCGTAGGCATAGGAAAATTGAATATGGGAAATCTGACCCCGGGCCATTGGAGATACCTGAGTCAAAACGAAATGATTTATTTGAAAAATCTTTAAAAATGCTTGAAATTAAGCCAATACAAACAAAACAAGAACAAAAAGCGGCATGCGGGCTTTGCGGAGCCGAATTCGATGCCGATTGTTTTGCCTACGGCGCGATGGAAAACGGGAAAATTCTCGGCGTTTCGCAGTTTAGGATATTTGGCGGATATGGAGTGATATATACTTTGGCAAACGCCCTCGGCGAAAATGATTTCGAAGCGCTTGTGGCAACCGGAAAAGCCGCGCTTTTTTTCATCAATTCGTGCAACGTCAAAAAAGTTTTCATGAAAAATGGCGACCAAAAGCTTGCGAAAGCGCTCAGATTCAAAAATAACGGCGATGGGAAATATTGTTTGGATTTAGACGAATATTTCAATTTTCCGTGCCGAAGGCCTTGAGGTTTCCCATTTTTTTGGAACGTTCGGCGAGTTCTTTCTCCACTTCCGCGTAATCTATACCCACTTCCGCGAGCATGACAAACACATGGTAAAACAAATCCGCGACTTCACCGACCAAAAGCGCATTGCAATCGCGGTTTTTTGATCCGTCTCCGTTTTTCGCGTCTTTGGCGGCGATTATCGTCTCGGCGCTCTCTTCGCCTACTTTTTTCAGTATTTTGTTTATGCCTTCGCGAAAAAGATACTTGGTGTAGGATTTTTCGTTCTCTTTTGTTTCTGCCTCTTTTTTTCTTTCTAATATTTTTTCATATAATTCGGATAAAATGCTATCGTTCATACAAAATCACAGCTCCCTGTAAAAACAGCTCCTGTTTCCCGTGTGACAGGCCGGACCGATTTGTTCGGCTTTTATCAATAGGGAATTTTCCTCGCAATTGTAATATATGTTTTTCACATTTTGAAAATGACCTGAAGTTTCGCCTTTGTTCCAGAGTTTTTGCCGCGAGCGGCTGTAAAACCAGGTTCGTTTCGTTTCCATAGTGAGTTTAAGCGATTCTTCATTCATAAATCCCAGCATCAAAACCTCGCCGTTTTTATAATCCTGTATTACCGCAGGTATCAGGTCGTATTTTTCAAACAGTTTCGATGTTTCCATATTCCCCGTGCCTTTTCGTAAATTTTATAGCTTCCGCCAAATCCAAGCTTCCGGAATATATCGCTTTTCCGCAGATTGCGCCGTATATGCCGAGCCCGCACAAATTTTTTATGTCTTCCATGTCTTTTGCCCCGCCGCTCGCGGTTATGTTTGCTTCCGGCGGCAAAACGCTTTTTAATTCCCTGTAATAATCCAAATTGACGCCGGAAAGCATTCCGTCTTTTTTTATGTCCGTGCAAATGATGTTTTTTATTCCGATTTTCGCCATTTCCGAAGCGAGTTCGGCGAAATCGATTTCGCTGCCCGCGAGCCAGCCGGAAGTTTGGACTTTGCGCTCCTTGGCGTCGATTCCCGCCGCTATTTTATCGCCGTGTTTTGCTGCGGCATTTTGCGCGAGTTCTTTGTTCTTCAATATTGCCGAACCTAAAATCACCCTGGATATTCCGTTGTTTATATAATAGTCTATTGTCTCCATGTCCCTGATGCCCCCGCCGAGTTCTACCGGAACATCCACGCTTTCAGCTATTTTTATAATTATCTCCGCATTTTGGGGCTTTCCTTCTTTTGCCCCGTTCAAATCGACCATGTGTATAAATTCCGCCCCGCAACCGGCGAAATATTTCGCCGTTTCAACCGGGTTTCCGGCCACTTCCGAAGCCGTTTCGTATTTTCCCTGCGCAAGCCTCACGCATTTATTGTCCAGAATATCGATTGCGGGAAGTATGATCATAAATTAAAATTCTCCCCCCGAAAAAAAACGGGCGGTCAAAATCGCGATTTGCCACCCTGTTTTTTTGCCGTAATTTGAAATTATTTGTTCACTTTGTCTTTGAATACGCTGCCTGCGCTGAACGAAGGGCTTTTGGAGGGCGGGACTTTCATGTCTTCGCCTGTGCGGGGATTCTTGATGTTCCTTTCGCCCCTTGTTTTTCTTTCAAACGCGCCGAAACCCGTGATTTGGACTTTTTCGCCGGCGGCCACTTCTGCGATAATAGTGTCGATGAATTTTTCGATCACATCTTCGACCTCGCGTTTTTTGAGAGTGGAATTTTTTGCGACAGCATCGATAAGTTGTGTTTTGTTCATTTTAAATGCTCCTTTTTTTACGAAAAAATTTTATCATCTATGATTATACCACATTTATTCGCAATAATCAAGCATTTTCCGCAAAAAAATGAAAAAAATTTATTGCGTTTTTTTTACATTTCTTCCAAAATTTTTTCGTTAAAATCATACAGCGCCTGTTCCGCGTTTATACCGCATTTGTTTGCAAGGGCGGCGATTTCGTACAATGTTTGGCCCATGGCTTCGAAATTCAAATTTTCGAATTTTTCGAAATCTTTTTTGATGTTTTCAATCAATTCACCTGCGTCCAAATCTTTTGCCATTTTTCTTTTTACGAGCCTCTTGCGTATTTTTTGGGCGCGCATCAAAGCGGGCAGGGATTTCGCCGTGCTTTTCAAATATTCTTTGTCGTCGGCATAACCTTTTTCCTTGATTTTTATATTTTCCCAGTTTGACAGCACCTGCCCCGCATTTTCGGCGGTTGCATCCGCGAATATATGCGGGTGGCGGATTATGAGTTTTTTGCATATTTCGTCGCATACGCCGTCGATGTCAAATTCGCCTTTTTCCGAGCTTATCTGCGCGTGGAAAACGACTTGCAAAAGAACGTCCCCCAGTTCTTCTTTTAAAAGCTCCGGGTTGTCATCGTCGATCGCCTCGATTGCCTCATAGGTTTCTTCGATAAAGTTGTTCCTTATGGATTTGTGCGTCTGCTCCCTGTCCCAGGGGCAACCCCCTTCTGATCGCAGGATATGCATGATTTCTTTCAAATCCCCGAAATCGTATTTTTCCTTCATATCAATTTTTTCCTTTTCATGAATTCATATAATTTATCGCCTTTCGGGAGCAGCAAAACATCGTCTTTGGTCAATGTTTTGCAAATGAGTATCGAAGCGAAATATACAAAAACCGCAATCGCCAAAGCCAAAAGCGCCGCGATTTTCGAGAAATGCAAAATTCTGTCGGCCAAAACATAAACCAAAACCGAAAAAATTGCCATTGCCGCGCCCGAAACAAACGGTTTCAAAAAAGTTTTTCGAAAGGACGGGAAAGCTTTCGTATATTTAAACAGGAAGAAAAAATTCAGAGCCATTATGGTGAAATAGCAAAGACAAGTGCCTATCGGGGTCCCATAGCGGTTTATCTCCGGGATCCCTATTAAAATATAGCTGAATATTACTTTAACCAGCATTCCGCAGGCCATAGATATGATGGTTTTTCTCTCCTGCTTTTGGGCCTGGAGCATGGAATTCGTCACGGTCATCATCGAGACGAAAATCACTGCGATCCCCAAAATCGACAGAAGCGGCGCATTGGCCGAAACTTCGTCCATTCTTTCGGGATATATCAAAGAAAGTATCGGCTCCGCCAAAAAAGCGAGCCCGAAAGCGCACGGCATGGCCACCATCGACGAAACCCTGAATGTGGATTCGACCGTCGATTTTATCGAATTTATGTTGTTTTGGGAAAAAGCGGCCGCGATCACCGGTATTATGCTGACTGCAAAAGGAACCACGAGGGTGTTTGGCAGGCTGAAAAACGGTACGGCCAGCCCGTAATACTGCCCATACGCGCCCACGGCTAAATCTTTTGCCCAGCCGATGTCGCAAAGCCGGCGGGTCATCATGAACGAATCGATCATCCCGGCAAGGCTGGCTATCGAGGAGGTCATCATTATCGGAAGAGACATTTTGATGATGTCCCCGATTATTTCCCGGTTTTTTCTGACGGGCAAATTCGATTTCGGAAAATTTTCATGCAGTTTATCTTCATGTTTTTTCATGAGTTTCTTTTTGAAATAGAGATAAAGCGCTCCAACCGCGCTGCCCACGGTCAGTCCGCTTATGGCGAAAGCGGCCGCCATGTCGAGCCTGCCCGGATATTTGGCGAGCGCGTACATCGCCGCGGCTATCCCTATCAAAAGTTTGCCCGAAGCCTCGATGATTTCGGATATGGCCGTGGGTATCATGTTTTGCCGTCCTTGGAAATATCCCCTGAAGGCGGAAGTGATGCAAACGAAAAAAAGCGTCGGAGCCAAAATCAATATGCTGTAATAGGCGTCGGAGTTTCCCACAAATGCGGAATAGGAGCCGGCCCCGAGCATCATCGCGCCCGAGCCCGCAGCTCCCACGATCACAAAGCTCAGAAGCGCGAGGCTGAAGATTTTTTTTTCCTCTTCGTAATTTTCGTTTAGGTTCGCGATAGATATCATTTTCGAAATCGCCACCGGAAGCCCGGCGGTCGAAATCGTGAAAAAGATCTGGTACAGGCTGTATGCGTGCTGGTAGTTCGCATATCCCATTTCACCCAGCAGCTTGTAGATAGGTATCCTGAAAATCGCCCCGATGACCCTCACAGTCAAATTCGCGAACATCAGTATCAGGGAAGCCTGAAGAAACGTCTGTTTTCTGATTTTACCCATTTGTTATCCGTAAAGCTCCGAAAATTTTTTCATTTTGTATTTTATTTTTTCTATTTCTATCGTCTTGAACTCGCCTTTTTCGTACAATATTTTGCCGTCGCAAATCGTCATGGAAACGTTTCTGCCGGAAAGCGAATACAAAAGAGAACTGTTGAAATCGTATATGGGCACAGCTTCCAAGCAATCCAAATCCAAAACGGTCAAATCCGCTTTTTTGCCCGCTTCGATCACCCCGGAGTCTTCCCTGCCCTGTGCGATCGCCGCGTTCACCGTGGCTAAATTCAGCATGTTTTTCGCAGGCATGGCCGCAGGATTTCCGCTTATTCCCTTTTGCAGAATCGACGCGATGTACATTTCTTTCAATATATCCAGATTATTGTTTGATGCCGAACCGTCCGTCCCCATCGCCACGTTTACGCCTTTGTTCTGCATTTCCGGGATTTTGGCGATACCGCAGGCGAGCTTCAAGTTGCTCGACGGGCAGTGGGCCGCCGTCACGCCTTTTTCCGCCATTATATCCATGTCGTTTTCGGTTATGTACACGCAGTGCGCGGCTATCGTGGGGGAATCGAAAAAGTTCAAGGAATTGAAATATTCGCAAGGGGTCATGCCGCGCCGGCAGACGCATTCGTCATGTTCCTTTTTTGTCTCGGAGATGTGCACTTGGTTCATTATCATGTTTTCATTGGAAAAATCGGCCACGGCTCTGATTATTTTTTCGTGCGAAGTGTATTCGGCATGTATCGACATATCTATTTTTATTCTGCCGTGCGATGAATTGTGGTAATTTTTATACAGCCTTTTCGCTTTGGCGAAATCTTTGTTGCTCTTTGGGTTTTCATTTGCGTCAAAGGACATCACCCCATTGCAATAATTGAGTTTGATTCCGCTCTCGTCGGCCGCTTGCAATATGTCCTCGGGAAACATATACATCTCCGAACAAGAAACGACGCCGTTTTTTATCTGTTCCGCGATCGCCCAAAGTGCGCCGTAATATACCATTATGTCGCTCAGCTTTTTTTCCGCGGGCCATATTTTTTCCGAAAGCCAGGCGTCTAAGGCCATATCTTCGGCGTATCCTTTGAACATAGTCATGGGAAGATGCGTATGGGCGTTATATAGCCCGGGAATAATCAGCATATTTTCGGCGTTGATTATCCTGTCAGGTTCGAATTCCGGCAATGCTTTGCTTTTTTCGGCCGAAACGATATATTCGCCGTCTATGCATATATCGATCCCTTTTGCAGATTCGCCGTTTTTGTCCGCCATGTTGGCGTTTTTAAATAATAGTTTCATTTTTGTCCCGACCTTTCCATGCAAGCATGCGAATGAACTGCATATGGACTACTGTTCATATTTGTTCTTTTTTTATATTTTCAAAAGGATCCTATCGATCAATTTTTTGAACTTTCCGGCAATTTCCTCACCCGCTTCGACTACTTCCCCGTGCGAAAGCGGCTCATTTTTCATTCCGGCGGCGTAATTTGTCACGCAGGAAATGCAAAGCGCCTTGATTTTGCATTTGGCCGCTTGTATTACTTCGGCGACGGTGGACATCCCGACCAAATCTGCGCCCATAGACCTCAACATCCTTATTTCCGCAGGGGTTTCGTACTGCGGGCCGGACATATACGCATAAACGCCTTCTTTCAGGGCAAAACCCAAATTCAAGGCGCAATCCATAGCCACTTCGATCAAATCCTTCGAGTACACGCTCTGCATATCGAAGAAGCGCGCGCCGAATTCGGATATGTTCGCCCCCCTCACGGGGCTTTCGGCTGCGAGTTTTATATGGTCACATACGCAAACCAAATCGCCCGGGCGAAAATTGAAATTTATCCCGCCGGCCGCATTGGTTATTATGATTTTCGTTATCCCCAAAAGATAAAAAACGCAAATCGGGTAAGCTGTGTCTTCCATTTCGTAACCCTCGTAGAAGTGGAAGCGCCCGTTCATTACAAGCGCCGTCTTATAGTCGTCATTTTCGTCGTCGGTCACCGCCCCGAAAACCAATTCGCCCTTGTGGTTTGCGACAGTAGATTTTGGGAAATTCGGTATTTCCTCGTATTTTATCGCTATGCGGTTTATGAGGGTGTCGGCGTATTTGCCGAGCCCCGAACCGAGTATGATTGCAACATCCGGTATTTCCGGCAGCTTTTCCCGTATGAAATCCGCGCTTTTTTTGTAATCTTCGTAGGCGTATTTTATTCCCATTTCAATAAATCCCTTTTTTATTTCAACATTTCGATTTTATATCTGTTTTTTTCGCTGTTTATCTGGAAATCGTTTTTTACATATTCATAAGGATATTTGTAATTCGCGATTCTCTCGATTTTGCCGTCCTTGACGATTTTGGTCATCGCCCCCGCACCTGCCGAAAATATCGGCATGAGTTCGTCCATCATGTATATGTTGTAAAGGCACTCGCGTCCTTTTTTGCAAAACCCTGTGTTTTCCAGATTGCCCGCCGCGTATTTTTGGCGGTACATATAATAGGGGAAATATTCCGCAGAAGTCAAAATGCCGTAAATTTTTTCCAAGGTTTCGTTTAATTCCGGCGCATCGTGGATATGTATTCTATCGGATTTAAAATCCGACGATTTTTTAAGGCAGAGCGAATGGACCGTTATGTTCTCGGGTTTCAGGCAAGCCAGCGTTTTGACTGTTTTTTCCATGATCTCCCCCGATTCGTCTGCAAAACCCATTATGCAATCGGTGTTTATATTATCGATCCCCGCTTTTTTCGCCGCTTCGAATGCTGCAAAAAAATCTTCGGCATTATGGTTCCTGCCGATTTTTTTGAGCGTTTCGTCGTTTAATGTCTGTGGGTTCACGCTGACCCGGTTTATGCCGAAATTCTTGAAGAGCTCGAGTTTTTGCGCTGTTATCGTATCCGGTCTCCCACATTCGGCGGTGTATTCGGCCAAGTCCGAAAAACAAAAATTGTCTTTTATCGCGCCGAGTATGCGCTCGAGATGTTCTGCATCCAGCGCGCTCGGCGTGCCCCCTCCTATATATATCGTTTTTAGGCGCATATTTCTCGTGATTTCGCCCACGATTTTTATTTCTTCGATTAATTTTTTCGCATATTGCGGGATCATTTTCAAAAGCCTCGGGGTCGCAAACGAAACAAAAGAGCAATACCTGCATCTTGTCGGGCAGAATGGTATGGATATATACAGCGAAAAATCTTTTGCGCCTATTTCGCCTTTTGCCGCTTCGCCGTTTTTGTGCGCCGCAAGAGCAAGAGCCGCTTTTTTTTCGTGCATCAAATATTCGCCGCACAGAATTTCAACGGTTTTTTTTTCGTCGAAACCGTTTTTTCTGTAAATTTCCCCTGCGGTTTTCGCCGGCCTTATCCCGGTGTGCATCCCCCAAGGCGGGTATATGCCCGTGATTTCGCCTGCGGCGCTGTAGAACAGTTTCCCGATTTCGCCCAACAAATTGTCCGTATGGATTTTTGCGGATTTTGCTGCGGTTTGTTTATTATAGCATATATCAAGCGCAATTTCCACAAAATTATCGATTTTTTCGTTTTTATCCGCGAAAATATTTATATGGTTTCCGCTTTCGGCGCTTTTTCCGAAATTGTTGTCATCCGGAAAAAACAAAAGCGAAAAAGTCTGTATGTAATATTCGGGGATTTTGCCTTCCAAATTTCCTTCATTTCCTTTTATCGCAATTTTCATGATATTTTCCGGCTTTTATCCGTTTTGCCTGTCCGCTCCCGTTATATTTTTTATCGTTTTGAGTTTGCCTATTATATAATTTAAATGTTCTACGTCCCTTGCGCTCACAAGTATGTTCAAAATAATGCTTCCGTCTGATTTCGCCTTCAATTCGTTGATGGCGTGCACGGAAACTTTTATGTCTGCAAGCAAGGAACTTATGGCGGTTATCAGACGCAAATCGTTGACTGCGGTTATTTTTAGCATGGATTTGAAATTTTTCTTTTCGCCCTGTTCCTGCTTGTTTATCTTTTCGCTGTTCCAGAAAGAAGGGAACACCCTTTCTTTGTTTTCTTCAGCCGATTTCAAATCCGCGAAATTTGCGCAATTTGTTTTGTGTATCGAAAGCCCGTGGCCGCCTTTGGTCATAAAGGCGCATATGGCATCCCCGGGAATCGGGTTGCAGCATTTGGCAAGTTTTATCTGGCAATTGTCCAATCCATCCACCACCACGATGGTATTGTCCGAATATGTTTTCGCCTGGTCGAATTCCATGGATTTTATGTCGAGAATCAATTCGCCGCTTTGTTCTTTTATGATTTTGTCCGATTCTTCTTTCATTTTGAAGACGATTTTTGTCAGAGATACCCCTTTATACCCTATCGCGTTGTATAAATCGTCCAAATTTTCGAATCTTTCCCGTTTTGAAACATTGTTTAGTATCGAATCCCGCTGGTCTTCGGTGAGGGTCTTGTTCAATTGCTTGAAAATGCGCTCGATTTCTTCCCGGCCGATCAATATATTTTCGGGTCGTTTTTCTTTTTTGAACCATTGGCGGATTTTGTTTCTCGCTTCCCCGGTTTTGATGAAATCGAGCCAGTTCCTGTTAGGGCCTTTCGACGAATTTGAAGTGAGTATCTCCACTATCTGGCCTGTTTCAAGTTCGGCGTCGATCGGCGAAATTATCCCGTTTATCTTCCCCCCGACGGTTTTGTTGCCTATGGCCGTGTGTATGGCATAGGCGAAATCGATGATGGTGGCTCCTTTGGGAAGCGCTTTCACGTCGCCTTTTGGCGTATATACGAATATTTCGTCGCTGTACAGCCCGTCTTTTATCAGCGAAAGAAATTCCTCGGAATCGTTTATGTCTTTTTCCACTTCTACGAGCGATTTCAGCCATATAAGCTTTTTCGTTATTTCTTCCGGGGCTTCTTCCCCCGATTTGTATTTCCAGTGCGCGGCCACCCCGAACTCCGCGGTTTCGTGCATTTCCTTGGTCCTTATCTGCACTTCGAAAGGGATCCCGTTGTCGTTTATCACCGTGGTGTGGATCGACTGGTAGCTGTTTGGCTTGGGATTGGATATGTAATCGTTGAAAGTGCCCGGTATGCTCTTGAACAAATCGTGAATTATGCCAAGCACTATATATACCTCTTCGAGGTTGTTCACGATGTAGCGTATTGCGTAAAAGTCGTAGATTTCATCCAATGACTTGCCTTTCATCAATATCTTTTTGTATATGCTGTATATGGTTTTCACCCTGCCCTCAGCCGAAAATTTTATATTTTGCATTATGAGCCGTGACTTTATTTTTTCTTGGCTTTTTTCTATGAAATCCCTCGATTCACCGAATTTTTTTTCAATATCCGTTTTTATCATGGTATAGGCGGGCCAGTCGAGGCACTGCAGGCTTATGTCCTCGAGTTCGTCCTTTATTTTGCTCATTCCGAGCCTGTGCGCCACAGGGGCGAATATGTGCATGGTCTCCAAGGATATGATTTTTTGCTTTTCTTCGGGCATCGACGAAATGGTGCGCATATTGTGCAGCCTGTCGCAAAGTTTGACGAACATGACCCTCGGGTCTTTGGACATGGCAAACAGCATCTTGCGCAAATTTTCGATGCTTTCTTCTTCTTTCGTGTCAAAACGCATATCTTTCAATTTTGTCAGCCCATCCACGAGCGAAGCCAAACTTTCACCGAAATGGTTTTTTATTTCGTCCAAGCTGGTTTTGTCAGAACAATCCTCAACCACATCGTGCAAAAGCGCGGAACAAATGCAGTCCGTGTCAAAACCCATATTCGCGCAGATCTGCGCCGTTGCCACGGGATGGCATATATATTCCTCCCCGGATTTTCTGTATTGGCCCTCGTGCATTCTAGAAGCATATTCGAATGCTTTTGTTATCGTTTCGAGTTCGTAGCCTTTATTCGAATTTATGAGAAATTGCTTCAATGTCGAAAACATATCGTAATAATCCATAGAACCCACCTCAAAGATCCAGTTGGTCGCCCCCGAATATTTTCCTATGGCATCATTATACCACAATCATTCAATAAAATCAAGCATACCGCGCGCATTATTTTTATACAGCGGATTTCTGATCCATCTTCGCTTTAAAAATCCAATGATTTCAATTTGCTGTATATGGCAGAATCGTTCAAATCCGTTTTTTCGCTTGATTGGCTTATCTTTATTTTTTTTATTTCATCGAAATCGTGTTCGAGGCATATTATTTTCATTTCGGCGAATATGTCAAGTATTATCCTGAACTTGAAACGCGAGATCGCGATTTTCGAATGCTCCAAATATTTGTTTTGCAATTTGTTTGTGCCCTGCGGAAAATCATACAAAACATCTTTTTTGAAAATGCTCAAAAGAAAAATGTATACAGACTTGAAATCTTCTTTATCCGGGACATCATTGTTTTCGAATTTATAAAGGCTGTCGTTGTTTATGAAGCGGCGATAATTTTCTTTTTCCTCGACATAATGTTTCGCATAGATTTCATTTAAGCGCATTTCGCGGATTATATACTGCACTTTCTCTTTGTTCATGTATTCGTTTACCCCGACATTGCACGCAATGTCCGCATATTCATATTTGCAAAATTTAAAATTGTCATAATCCATCCCGAAATACAGCGCTTCAAACAAATGCCTCCCGCGGGCAAATTCGATCCTGATATGTTTGTTGTCCCCTATGGGCGCCACATTCAATATTTTGCAATTCAAAACCGCGAACATCGGAACCGGGTTTCCGTTCCCGAAAGGTTCGAGCTTCGCAAATTCCCTGACGGTTTCGCAAGTCGTCGTTTCCACGTCGATTTCGCATTCGATATCAATTGATTGTTCCTTTTCTATCTCGATGTTGTTTTCATTCGCGTAATCATTAAGCCTCATGTCGAGCTTGGCTATGTTTTCAAATTCCGCTGAAAGCCCCGCCGCCCTTTCATGCCCCCCGTATTTTATCAGGAGATCGGGGCAGGAGGCGAGTATTTCCGTTATGTTTATGTTTTTCACGCTCCTGCACGAACCTTTGTATATGGCACCCGCATCTTTGGCAAACAGTATGAAAGCTTTGTTGTAGCGCTCCGAAAGTTTGGATGCCACGATTCCTATCACCCCTTGGTTCCAATTGTCATCGTGCAGGACAATTATCTTTTTTTTGTCTTTATCCGCTATTCGCTTGAAGCAGTTTTCGGCTTGAGCGAATATTTCCTTTTCGGTTTCCTGTCTTTGCCTGTTGTATGCCGACAATTCCTCGGCTAAAATCGCGGCATATTTTTTGTTTTCCGAAAGAAAAAGGTCGACTGCCCGATTGGCTTTCGCAAGCCTCCCGGCGGCGTTTATCCTCGGGGAAATATAGAAGCTTATCATGTCCGTCGAAACGTTTGTTTTGTTTTTGTATTTGAAATAGCTTTCCAAAATCGCATTTACGCCTAAATTATTTGAGTTCGCCATATTTTTCAGCCCTTTGTCCACCATCAGCCTGTTTTCGTCCGTAAGCGCCATAATGTCGGCGATAGTCCCCATGGCGACGAATTCATAATAACTGCCGAGAGTTATTTCGCCATTTCCGCCGCCGTATTTCATTTGGTATGCTGCGATAAACTTAAAAGCGACTCCCACCCCCGCGAGTTCCTTGAAAGGATAAATGTCGTCTTCTTTTTTTGGATTTATCACGGCGGCGGCTTCGGGCAGCTTTTTCGGGCATTCGTGATGATCCGTTATTATTATGTCGATTCCCAAAGTTTTGGCGTATGCCGTTTCTTCGGAAGCCGTTATTCCGGTATCGACGGTGATTATGAGGCTTATATTTTTTTCTTTCGCTTTTTTCACCGCATCTTTGTTTATCCCGTATCCTTCTTCGAATCTGTCGGGAATGTAATAGCAGACATCGAAAGCTAATTTTTTCAAATACATGAACATGATGCAAGTCGATGAAATGCCGTCCACGTCATAGTCCCCGTATATCATCACTTTTTCGTTTCCGGATGCGGCGGATTTCATCCTGTCGATGCCCTTTTCCATATCCGACATCAAGAACGGGTCATGGAACAGATCTCCTGACTTTTCCAAAAAAACATCGATTTTTTCTTTTGTGTCGTAGCCCCTGTTGATCAAAAGCTTGGCGGTCAATTCGCATATTTTTGCTTCGTTTGCTATCTTCGCCAATTTTTCCTTGTCGTGGATTTTTATTTTCCATTCAGACATAAATCTAACACCTACAAAATCTTAGTTATTTTAAAATCATTTCTGCCTTTTACCATGTTATTCAAAAAAAAGTACAAAAAACCGATCGAAGAAAAAAATCCCGCCGCCGATACGGCATAAGGCAAAAAAATATTTTCAGTAAACAGCCGGGCCGCGAAATACAAAAGCAGCCCGCAGAAAACCGGCAAAACAAAAACCACCGCGGAATACAGGAGTATCGACGATGTTTTGGCTTCCACTTCCACATAGTCGCCCGCTTTCGCTTTGATTTCGTTTTCTGCTTCGGCTTCTATCGTCTCGTTTTGAGCTGCGAAACAATTTGCGTTACAGCCTTCGCCTTTGCCGCAGGCGCATTCCCGCTTCACCAAAATGACCGCTTTGCTGTCTGCGATTCGCTTTACATACGCTTTGTTTTTCATCGGCCTTTCCATTTCTCCATGTATTTGACCGCGCATCTGATTCCGTCCACCGCGCTGCTCATTATCCCCCCCGCATACCCCGCCCCTTCTCCGCAAGGATAAATTTGCCCGCAATCGACAGAAAAGAGCTCGATATTGTCCCTCAGGATTCGGGCGGCTGAAGATGTCCTCGTTTCGGGGGCGGTCAAAATCGCATTTTCGTCGAAATACCCCCTCAAAATTCCGTCGAATTGCATTATCCCTTCTTTTATCGTTTTGTTTACAAATTCCGGAAAAATTTTGTTTAAATCGTATTCCGTGACTTTTCCCGTATATGAAGGGACAATCGGCGATTTTTGCAAGTTTCCCGTTTTGCCGGCTATATAGTCGCCCAAGCTCTGTGCCGGAGCCAAAAAATCTTTGTTTTTTATCGCGAATGCGGATTTTTCGATTGATTTTCTGAATTCAAAAGCGTTTTTCAAATCGTTTCCGTAATCATCCGGCAAAATCGAAACTGCGATCGCCGCATTTGCGTTTTCTTTTGAGCGCGAGCTGTCGCTCATCCCGTTTGTCACTATGGCGCCGCTTTCCGTGGACGAATTAACGACTACACCGCCCGGGCACATGCAAAAAGTGTAAACGCCGCGAGTATCCGGTTTTTTGTGTGAAATCACATATTCGGCGGGGGGCAAATTTTTATGCCCAGCATATTTGCCGTACACAAGTTCGTCGATATAGCTCTGTTTGTGCTCTATCCGAAAACCGACGGAATAGGCTTTGGGGACGACTGTAAAACCTCTTTTTATGAATAACCCGTATAATTCGGGCGAATGTTGGCCCGCCGCCAAAAACATACCCGAAGTCTTGAAGGTTTCGGTTTTGTTTACGGTAAATTTTACATAATCCGCATATTTTTGTATATCCGTGAGTTCGCTGTTAAAATATATGGTTCCTCCGTTTTTTGTTATCTCCCCGCGTATTTTTTTTGTCATGCCCCGTATTTTGTCCGTTCCTATGTGCGGCTTCGCTTGATACATTATTTCTTCCGGAGCACCGAATTCCACGAATTTTTTCAGGATGAACCTGCAATACCCGTCGTTTATCCTCGTAGTCAGTTTTCCGTCCGAAAAAGTCCCCGCTCCCCCTTCGCCAAAACACACATTTGTCTTTTCGTCGAGGATGCCCTCCAAAAAAAGCTTTTCGACTTTTTCGACTCTCAAACCCATTTCGCAGCCCATTTCAAATATTATCGGCTCGTACCCGTTCTGGGCCAGCGCGAGCGCACAAAACATACCTGCGGGGCCAAAACCGATCACCGTCGGCCTATCTTTTTGAGGTTTTTTTCCATATTCGATTTTTATCGCGTTTTCCTTTTTTTCTTCTCCGAAAATGACCGAATATACGAATTTTATGTTGTTTTTATGCCTCGCGTCTATCGATTTTTTGTATATCCTAGCCGAAATCCCCGAAGATTTGCCGGATATTCGCCTTGCTTCTTGTATCGCGTCCCCATCGGCGCAATCTATGCCAAGCCTTATGTTTTCCACTATATCCATATTCGTTGTTCAATAAATCTCCGCATTCACCGTATATTCTCCCACGCAAAAAACCGCGTCTTCAGATATCGCGAAAACATCGACAGGCACATCCGAATGAGTCCCTTTTTCATAAGCGCTCAAATCGACGCTGACCGAAATGGCAAACGAGTTTATTTTTCGCAAATTTTCCGAAGGGCCCAGCATTTTTACCCGTATGCTGTCTTCTTTTATGTGGTATTCAGCATTTTGCGGCGGGATCACATTGAAATTCGAATTCGTCCGCGTCGATATCCTGACAAATTTCGTGGCAGGGTCGATGAATTTTATTTCTATCTGGGCGGTAGCTTCGCCGTTTAAAATTTCCACTCCTTCCGGCAAAACGATGGAACTGGTTATGGCCGTGTCGCTCTCATATTTTTTTTCGTCTATCGTATCCTTCAAATATATGCTTTCTATGCTGTTTATGTCTTCGGGCACGCCCCGTATTTCTATTTTTTCGGGTATTATTTGTATATTCGTGTTTTTGTCATTGTAATAGCCGTACCTGTAATTTGCCAAGAGCGGTACTTCTTTTTTTATCGTCACCGGTATTTCCACGGTTATCGCGGTTATTTCCCTCGTTGTGACATATTGGTTTTTTATTTCCTCTTCGTTTTCGTTTATCAGTATGAATTTTTCGGTCACTTTTGTAGGGCGGTTTATCGATTCGGAGCCAAGGGAAATATTTACGAGCGCGTGGTCCAAAGCGTCCAGCACCCCCTTTGGGCCATAAACCACCACGCTGTCCGGGCTTATTTTCAATTCTCCGATGTCGATGTTCGATTCCGTCACCATTTGCACTATTATCGCTTCTACCGGAATTGTTTTCGATGTTTTCACGTCTATGTACAAAATCGTGCTGCTTTGGCTCTGGTCGCAAACTTTTACAAAGTCCATTTCCTTTATTTCGATGGGCAACGATATTTCGCCCGCTTGCGAAACATTTTTCAAATCCAGATAGGCATATATGTCAGAGGGCTTCACCTTGTTCAAATCCGAACTTTTCCCTTCCAATGTCACATCTATGTATACTTCTTTGTCCACGATTATGGTGTATCCGTATTTGGATTCCATTTCGATCAGGCTCTGCTTGTCCACTTGGACCTGTATCGAAACGAATTTTTTTTTCGTCACTTGGGTTTCAAATCCCACGACCCAAAACCAGATCAGAATCGCTATGATGACCGCAAGTATCCTCAAAAGGAAGTCCCATTTCGATTTGGAATTGACTTTCAAAATATCACCCTCATTTTTTTTGGTTTTTTTGCCTTTTTGCGGCATTGTTTTCAAGCAGCAAATCCGTAAGCTTTTTTTTCAATGAATCCACGTCAAAATTCCTTTCGAGCTTCCCGTCCACCGCTATTGAAATGATTCCGGTTTCCTCGGAAGTGATGACCACGACCGCATCGCTGTTTTCGCTTATCCCGATACCCGCCCTGTGGCGCGTCCCGACATCTTCGGGAATTTCCGCGCTGTCGGAAAGGGGCAGCAGGCACCCCGCCGCTTTTATCATGTTGCCCTCGATTATGACCGCCCCGTCGTGCAGCGGCGCTTTGTCGTAAAAAATATTTTGCAACAGGAGGGAACTCAATTCCGCATTCACGACTATCTTGTTTTTTATGTCCCCGAGTTTCGTCGATTTCTCGATGACTATGAGCGAACCTCGTTTCAAGGCGGAAAATTCCGCGGCCGACTTCGATATTATTTCGATGGCTTCGGTGATTTTCTGTATGTTTTTTTGGTCTACGATGCGGTTGATCGAACTTATCGAAGCGCCGCCGACTTTTTCGAGCAGGCTGCGGAGTTCCGGGTGGAAAAGTATTATCAGCGCCAGTATGCCCACTTGGAATATATTTTCGAAAATGAAGCTGAGCACATACATTTTCAAGGCGCCGCTCACGAAATACCCCGCTATCAGAAACAAAATCCCGATAAGCAGCTTGACTGCCCGCCTGTCCCTAATGAACCTGACTGCGTAATATATTATGACCGAAATCAAAAATATGTCTATTGCGTCGATTATCCTCACGGACAATATGGTGTTTTTTGTATATTCCCAAAAATCGCCGATGTTTTGCATATAAAAACCGCCATTTATTTATTTCCCGGAATCGGCCGGCGCGGGCCATAAGCCAAATTCGCCGCACTCAAGTAATTCTAACACAAAATTGTTAACATTTTTGATAAATTGCGGCAAAAATAAAAATTAAATAAATTGACACAAATTCGCCTCAACTTTATTATAATTTTCATTTGAAATAATAACAAAAATGATGTATAATGATTGCAGGGCGAATAATTTGAAACAGGGGGCGCAAAGCATGCACGCTGAAAAATTGATATATGTAGCCGACGACGAGCCGCATATAAAGGAACTCATAAAAAGTTTCCTCGAAAAGGAAAGTTACGATGTCCAAGCTTTCGACAACGGCGACGATTTGTTCAAGGCTTTCGGCAAAAAAAAATCCGATTTGGTGATATTGGACATCATGATGCCGGGATCGGACGGGCTTGTCATATGCAACAAAATAAGGCAAATAAGCGATGTTCCCATCATAATACTGACCGCAAAAGACAGCGATTTGGATTATATGGCGGGAATTACGCTCGGTGGCGACGACTATTTCACCAAACCGGTATCTCCGATGCAACTCGTGATGCGGGTGAAAGCGATTTTCCGGCGCATAGAAATGGACAAAAAAGCCCCCGCAAGCCAGTTTTTGAGTTTTTCGGACATAGAGATAAATTTGGCGAACAAAACAGTCGCCAACAAAAGCCGAAACGGGGAAGAAATACAGCTCACCCCGAACGAATTCAACCTGCTCGTATACTTGATGGAAAACCAGTCGCGGGCGATATCCAGGGACGAGCTGCTTGACAAAATTTGGGGATTCGAATCCGAAATAGAAACTCGTGTGGCGGACGACACGGTCAAGCGCCTCAGGAAAAAACTGTCCGCGACAAAACTGATCGTGGATACAGTCTGGGGGTTCGGGTTCAGGCTGAAAGAAAAATAATGAAATTTTTGGGAAGCGGCATTTTATGGATTTTATGGATACAAAAACGGAAAAAGAAAAGCCATCGGGAATCGCTTTGCGCATGCTGACATTGATGCTCGTTTTCATCCTGCTGATTTTTTCGCTCATATTTTTCAGCTTCAATTTTTTCATTGGCGAATACGTGCAAAACGACATGGAAAATCAGCTTTCAAACGCCATTAACGACATCAACCAAAACAAATTGAGTTTTCTCGCCGAAGCGCCGCATATAAAAATAAACAACATCATCATAGCCGACCCATCCGTGGTTTACATGAACTTGCTTAGGTATTTGAAAAACAAAAACGCGAATTCGGAAGTAAACGCGATAATTTACACTTCGGCCGATTACAGGCGCCAATACCCGAACATGGAAAACGACATGCTTTCGAATTTGAGGGAAATGGACAATATATTGCAAGCGATAAGAAAAAATGGGTATACAAAAACAAATACGATATATAAAACATCGGCCGATTTCGGGAATTATTACCTGACCAACGTGAATTTGGATTCTTTGTTCGGCCTGACGGGATTTTCCGCCGTTTTTTACGTGAGTTCCGCCAAATACGACGATTTTGTCGATAACATATACAAAATGCTGCTTTCCATTTTGGTTATAGCGATGCTTTTTACCATTGTATATGTATTGTTCATTTCGCGGAGCATATCCAAACCCATAAAAAAATTATGCGTTTTCGCCGATGAAATCGGGCATGGCAATTTTAGTCGCAACGAGTATTCCTTTGCTGACAAAGAACTGATCGATTTGAACCGCCGGATGAACGAAACCGCCGAAAAACTCGAAAAAAACGACGAAAACCAAAAAACATTTTTCCAAAACGTCTCCCACGAGCTAAAAACCCCCCTGATGTCGATTCGCGGATATGCGGAGGGGATAAAATACGGAGTTTTCGAAAGCCAAAAAGACAAAAACAACGCTGCGGAAGTAATCATATCCGAAGCGGAAAGGCTGAACGATTTAGTCGCGGATTTGCTGTATATATCGAAGATAGACAATTGCCAGGGAATGGTTTTCGAGCAAAACGTGGACTTGGTCGAACTTTCAGAAATTTGCGCCGACAAACTTCGCGGTTTGTTGGTAACCCAGGAAAAAAACAAAAACAAAACGATCGAAGTGATTCGTCCTGCAAAAGAAATATATGTAGCTTGCAGCGGGGAAGATTTGATGAGGGCCATAATGAACATTGTGGCAAACGGCATCCAATACGCAAAGAAAAGCGTCGAAATTTCGTTTTATGAAAACGGACAAAGCGCGTTTATGTACATAAAAGACGACGGGCCGGGCATATCGGAACAAGATTTGCCCAACATATTCAAGCGTTTTTACAAAGGTTCATCCGGAAAGCACGGGATAGGCCTTTCGATCGCCAAAACCATAATAGAGCAGCACGGCGCGAGCGTCACCGCGATAAACAGGCCGGACGAACCCGGGGCGGAATTTATAATAGAGTTTTCAATTGTTTTTTAAAGGAAGGAGCAGGTCAAAAATGACAAATACGCTAAATTATCTTGGAGCCATACATGACCAATTGCAAAAGCAATGGCCGGATAACAAAACGGTCAACATCGTTTGCCACGGACACAGCGTACCCGCAGGATATTTTGCCACCCCTTATGTGAACTCGCTCGAAGCATATCCGCAACTGCTTTTAAAAATTATAAAACAGCGGTTTCCTTTCGCGGTGGCGAATGTCATAGTCAGCGCGATCGGCGGCGAAAATTCCGAAAGCGGGATGAAAAGGTTTTCCTCAGATGTTTTAAACCATAATCCGGCAGTGGTAACCATAGACTACGGGCTCAACGACCGCGGGATAGGATTGCCGAAAGCGATGGAATTTTGGGAAAACATGATCGAAAAAGCGGCTGAAAGCGATGTCAAAATCATTTTGCTGACGCCCAGCTGGGACAAATCGTATTTTCAAAAAGACGAAAACTGGAAGAACCTTGAGGCTCATGCCGGCCAAATACGAAAGCTGGCTGAAAAACACGCCACAGGACTTGCCGATGTTTTTTTAAAATTTGGCGAATATGTGAAAAAAGAAGAAGATTTAGTCGCCCTGCTGTCGCACGTCAACCACCCGAGCGAAATCGGCCACCGGATAATCGCCGAAGAAATCGCCAAATACTTTATCGCAAGATAAACTGCCGCCGCAAAAATCAAGCGGCCTGCGCACCAAAGCCTCTGATTTGAACGAAAAAATGCGATGTAAAAAAAGAAGTGATAAAGCGCATAAATGAATATAATAATTAAAAAGATTGTTTCAGCGTCCAGTTGGTATATGTGCATATCGGATATAGCCCTATATTGCAGTAAAACTGCTGGCTTATCGCGCCCAGCATCACTTTTGCGCCGAGCTCGCCGCAGCGCCGGGCAGCTTCATGGACCACCGCTCTGCCTAACCCCATCATGCGGTAGTCGGGGTCGGTCACCAGCGGCTCCAGCATACAGTAAAAATCGCCCGGGCGATACCACATCCCGCAATGGGAGACGAAATTGCCGTCCGGCGCTTTTACGGCCACCACCAGTTCCGGTATGATCGTGGGGCTTGAAAGCATCTGCTTGCGCATGGATATCGTCCCGTCGTCATAGGGCTGCTTGCTTCCGTGGTCGAAACCGCGCCACATCACACGGTTGTATTGCTGCCAGTCCCAGCCCTCCGCCATGCTTGCGAAAGAAAACCCCTTTGGCAAACTGACAGTTTGTATGGCGTCTATGTCCAATAGCGCGAAATGGTCATGGCTCATCGTGGGGAAAAAACCTTGCGCCATGGCAAAATGCGAAAATTCGCGGTCGCCGTCAGGCAGCGACAGAATCAATTTGCCGTTGTCGTGCAGATTTTCTTTCGCGTAGGCGATCAATTCGGATTTCAAATGGCCATAAGCTTCGTCAAGGCATAAAAATCCCTCGCCCAGCGGGCATTCGTAAGTCGCCAGCGCCACAAGCTCGCCGCCGTCTTCCCACATCCCGATTTTGGCGAGATTATCGTTGTCGCGGCCGCCGTGCGTCACCGCCCATTCCCACGCGCCCCACAGCATACGGGGCGTGGCGAATTTTTCGGCGTTGATGCGGATCAAAAAATCCCGGACTTTGCGGCAATCGTCGGTGAAAAAAGGCTCGGGGCCATAATTTTTGAAAGAAACAGACATAAAATATTCCTCCTGTGCATAAATTCCCTAAGGCATACCATAAATTATACATGATTTAAAACGGTTTGTATATACCAATTTTGTTTTAAATCGTTTTCGCCATAAAACCCCCCATATAAATTTTATAGGCAATTAAAAATTTCGGGCAGGTGGACGAATCGAACACCTGCCCCGGAAAAATGCTTAATTTGGACAGACCATTATTTTATAAATAATCGCTAAATTAGGTCTGTTTCTGTTAGCAGTTGAATGTTATTAGGGGTTATTTTGTATATTGTCCCGAAGTATTTCGTCAAATTATCTTGAATTATGATGGCTGCATCATCGCAAATTCCGTAGATAAAACTTCGATTCGTTAATGGAAAAACTTCTTTTGTCAAGTATGGAATATCTACTCTATTAAAATGTGGAATTACAGTTATATCAACAAGACCTATCCCTTCAAGCGTACTAGCAGGCGGGTGTTTAAGATTAGCAATCACAGAGTAGCTGCCCATATTGATTGCTCCGGCACTCATACCAATTATAACTCCATTGTGATTTTTTAGCGATTCTATTAATCCATGCTCTTTTAGGAAATCCTGCTGTGCCTGCACATACCCACCTAACATAAATACACATGACGCATTTTCAACAACATTTTTATATCCGTTTTCCACTTTTCGGTTATCAAGTGCCATATAACTGTCAAAGACTTTAGATTATATCGGAATATTATGATTACGTTATGATTTTTTTGTTAAAATATGCGAGTTTTCGGGAATAAATTTCAAAAAAGCTTGCAATTTTTGTCGATTTTTGGTATAATGAAGCAACGGGTGCAAAAATTTGGAGGTAATAGGGTATGAAATTAACAAGTATGCGGGTCGCTTTCGCTTTGCTTGCCTTTGCGATAATTTTGATGATTTTGCCATCGTGCAAAAACGGGGAAGACGGAAAAAACGAAGCCATAAACGAAAACGCCGATGTTTCGAAAGAGGCCGAAACCGAAGCGCCAAATTATTTGGATATTTTGCCGGAAATGGATTTTGGCGGATATGCGTTTAAAATATTCGCGCAAGAGCCCGATATGTTCCCGCAGTTTCCCGGGGAAGAAGAAACGGGCGAGCCGCTCAACGACGCGCTGTTCAGGAGAAACCGGGCTTTGGAAGACCGCCTTGGCATAACCTTTGAAAATATCCCCATAGCGGATCGCGGCGCGCTGCGCGAAACGTTGAACAGATCCGTCAGATCCCAGGACATGGCATACGACATGATAATCACTTCGATGGCCGACGGCCTGAATACGCTTGCCCCCTCGGGGGCGCTGTACGACATGAATTCGCTCGGGTATCTGAGCCTTGCGGAGCTTTGGTGGTGCAAATCGATGTACGAGACCATGCAGGTCAACGGCAAGATTTTTTACAACACCGGGCCGCTCACGCCGATTTTTTACTACACCCCCATCGTGTGCGCCTACAACAAAAACAAGGCCGCCGACTTGGACATAGGCGACGTGAACCAGCTTGTTTTAAACAACGAGTGGACCGCGGACAAATTCGTCGAATTGATAAAAAACAAGAACAGGGACGTGGACGGCGACGGAATGATGACCATGGAGGATTTCTACGGGCTGGCGACCGGCGACGGCAACTGCGGGGCGGCGCTGTTCACCGCATTCAACCAAAAGATAACGGTGAGGGACGACGAAAAATATTTCAGGCTGGCTTTCGAAGACGAAAACACGGTCAACATGGTGCAGAAATGCGCCGAAATATTGTTTGAGCCGACTTCGACCAACAACGGGGCGATGGACTATTACGGCTCCGTCGCCGGGTTTGCCTCGGAAATACCGCTTTTCGTGGACGGCCATGCGCTGTTCACGATCATAACGATGAACAACGTGATAAATTTTTACAGGGCGATGGACGACGACTACGGAATAGTGCCGCTGCCAAAGCTCGATTCCGCCCAGGCGCAGTACGTGTCCTATGGGAACCCCTGGGGGCCGGCCGGCATAGCGGTGCCCAATTATTGCGACAATCCGGAGCGCACGGGGCTGATCATGGAGACAATGGCATATTCGTCGTATGAGTCGATACGGCCCGCGATGTACGACATCATAATACAGCAAAAAATTGCTCGCGACGAATCCTCGCAGAAAATGCTCGACATAGTGTACTCCAATTTCTATTTCGATTTGAACGTGATCCACAATTTCGGAGACAGCTCGATATTTTTACGCGACTGCCTGAGCGGGTTCCGGACCGATTTCGTGTCGGGGTACGAAAAGATAAAGGACAAAGCCGAAGCGGCGATAGACAAGCTGGTCGAGGCATATCTTTCAATTGAGTGAACAAATGCAAGGAAGGGTATATATGACGAACAAAGAGAATTTATTGAGGGCGAGAAAACGGCAGTCGCCGGAATGGGTATATGTACAATAATGATATTTTTCAGAAGCAAAAAAATTTCGGGAGGGAAAAGAACAGTTAAAATAAATCTACTAAAAGCTGAAAATAGCTATTGACAAATACAAGATGATATGGTATAATATTATCAAGAGGTGATAGTCATGGAATATTATACGATAGGACAGTTTTCAAAACTGGTAGGAAAAAGCATACAAACACTGAGAGCATGGGACAAGGAAAACAAACTGAAGCCGCACCATGTGACCGACGGGGGGCACCGGTATTATTCGGATCGACAAGTGCTGCAGGCGACAAAACAGCCAATCCCGACGAGAGAGCGAAAAGTCATAGGGTATTGCCGGGTATCAAGCCCAAAGCAGAAAGACGATTTAGAGCGGCAAATAGAGAATGTTAAAACGTATATGATAGCCAAAGGGTATAGCTTTGAGATAATCACAGACATAGGGAGCGGAATCAATTACGACAAAAAAGGACTGAATAATCTGATAAGCCTGATAACGGACTATGGAGTAGAAAAAGTCGTCATCATGTATAAAGACAGGCTATTGCGGATTGGATATGAATTGGTTGAAAATTTATGCGCTAAATATGGAACTTCAATAGAAGTTATAGACAATACGGAAAAGACAGAGGAACAAGAGTTGGTCGAGGAATTAGTGCAGATAGTAACTGTGTTAAGTTGCAGACTGCAAGGGAGGCGAGCAAACAAGGCGAAAAAAATGATAAAGGAGTTGTTGGACGATGATAACGGCAAAAAAAGTGAGGCTGTTGCCGACGGAGGTGCAGGAACAACAACTCTGGAGATCTGCGGGAACAGCGAGATTTGTATATAACTGGACGCTTGACAAGCAAATTCAACAAATGAAATCAACAGGCAGCCTGAATAAAATCAAAGACAATGATTTGCGCAAAGAATTAACAGAGCTAAAGCAAACAAAAGAGCATAGCTGGCTGTACGAAATAAGCAACAACGTGGCGAAGCAGGCGGTGAAGGATGTATGTCTGGCGATAGACCGATTCCACGGCGAGGGCAAAAAGCACGGGTATAGGTACAGGGCGGCGGCGACCAAAAGCGGGAGGGAGCTTGACTTCACAGACTTCGAGAATTTCCCGCGGTTCAAGAGCAGGAAGCGGTCGAAGGCGTCGTTCTACCACGACACGGAGAAGCTGAGGGTGCACGGCGAGCATGTGCATCTGGAGAAGGTCGGCGAGGTGAGATTAGCCGAACATGACAGGATACCAACCGATGCCAAATATGCCAACCCGCGAATCACGCACGACGGGAAATACTGGTACATATCGGTTGGGGTGGAGGCCGAGGCGGAGAAGCCCGAGCTGACGGGCGAAACCGTCGGTATAGACTTGGGGGTAAAGGAACTGGCCACGGTGTCAAGCATGGACAAGCCGATAGCAAACATCAACAAAACCGCCGAAGTGCGGCGGCTGAAGAAGAAGCTGAAGCGCAAGCAGAGGCAGATATCGAGAAAATACGAAAAGAACAAAATAAAAATAGAAAGGGCATACAAATTTACAAAAACTAAAAACATAGAGAGATTAGAGAGAGAGGCAAGGCTGATACACCGCAGGCTGGGCAACATACGACTGAACCACATACATCAGGCGACGACCAAGATAGCGAAAACCAAGCCGTCGAGGGTAGTCGTTGAAGATTTGAATGTGAGAGGCATGATGAAGAACAGACATTTAT
>Ga0082212_10001268_pt1 | contig 37280 bp, 36 predicted proteins | sample TergutNt197P3_FD_71548 | JGI IMG/M metagenome (GOLD analysis project Ga0082212, IMG submission 71548) | Neocapritermes taracua P3 segment gut microbial communities from Petit-Saut dam, French Guiana - Nt197 P3 | ecosystem: Host-associated > Arthropoda: Insects > Digestive system > Gut ...
AAGGGCCAGATCAAAGCCCAGCCAGAGATCCCCATATTCCCGGCGCAGGCTTTCGTCTTCGTGCTTGCCAAATTCGCTCAGCAAAAAAATCCCGCCCTGGCCGAGCACCCGCTTGATCTCCAGTAGCGCGGCCTTGGGATTGGAAAGATGGTGCAGAACCAGGTTAAGGCAGATGAAATCCGCCTCGCCGTCACGCAGAGGCAAATGTTCCAGGTCGCCGATGCGCAGGGAGAGCCTTTCCCCATAGCCGCCGAAGCGCCGCCGGGCCAATTCCAGCATACGGGCGGAGCCGTCCACCCCGATGACTTCATCCGCATGGGCAAGAAGCCGCTCCAACATATTGCCGGGGCCGCAACCCAAGTCCACGGCCACCCGGCAGCGTTCCGGCAAAAAAACCTCCACCGCCAGGGGCAGGCTGAAAGCGCCCAGGAGCTTGCCGGACATGGCTTCCCAATCCTCGGCGATGCGGTTGAAAAAACGGCTGGTCCGGCTGGTCCTTTCCTCCACAATGCCAGAGGCCAGGGCCAGATCCTCCCGCGCCGAATCCCCGGCGTACAAAAAAGGATAAACCGCCTCAATAAAGTCGCGTCCAGGCCCTTCGGCGGCGATGGAATAAAAAACCCAAAGCCCGTCGCGCCGGGAACCGAGCAAACCTGTGGAGGCGAGGATCTTCAGGTGCCTGGAAACCCTGGATTGCCCCATGCCCAGGAGTTCAACCAGCTCATTGACATTCAGCTCATAGCGGCGCAAGACCAGAACAAGGCGCAAACGGGTGGCGTCTGACAGGGCTTTGAAATATTGCAGGGCATTGGACAACATAACTATGGGTCTTTATAAATCAATAAAAATTGATATATAACATCAATATATTTAAATCAAGATGTCTGAAAAAACGCGGCCCCCAATTCCCAAAATTCTTTGCCTGGCCGGCCCCACGGGCAGCGGCAAAAGCCGGATCGCCGCCAGGCTGGGCGAGCTCCTGGGAGGCACGGTGATCAACGCCGATTCCCGGCAGGTCTATGCGGATTTTCCCATCATCACCGCCCAGCCGGGTGAGACAGAACGCGGACTCTGCCCGCACCTGCTTTATGGTTTCCTGGACTGCCGGGAAAAGATCAGCGCCGGGCATTACTTCCGGTTGGCCCGCCCCCGGTTGGAAGAAGAACTGGCCGCCGGCAGGCTCCCCATTCTGACCGGCGGCACCGGCCTGTATTTTCGCGCCCTACTTTCCGGGCTGGCCGATATTCCACAAGTGGACGCGGAGATCCGCCGAAAATGGCAGGAACGCTGCGCGATCCTGGGCAGTCCGGAACTGCACCGGGAACTCTCCGCCCTGGACCCGGAATATGCCGGAAAGATCCATCCCCATGACCGGCAGCGCATTACCCGCGCCCTGGAGGTGCGGGAGGCCACCGGCCGCCCCCTGAGCTGGTGGCTGCGGAATCGGACAAAATCTCCGGGTCTGGCCTGCCTATACCTGGGCCTGGAACTTAACCTGGCCGAACTTGAACCCCTGCTCCGGGGACGCATTGAGACCATGCTGGATAATGGAGGGCTGGAAGAGGCCCGGCAGGCGCTGGAACGCTGCCCGGACCCCTCGGCCCCGGGCTGGAGCGGCATCGGCTGCGCGGAACTCTACCGCTTCCTGACCGGAGAACTCGTCCTGGATGAAGCCAAAGAACTATGGATCAAAAACACCAGGGCCTATGCCAAACGGCAACTGACCTGGTTCAGGGCGGAAAAGGCGATTATCCGGCGCAGGCCGGAGGATTTTGGCGATTTGGAATGGGTCCGGGAGAGGCTCGGGGGAGGTAACGACCAAGCTACCCCTTGATTATTTCCTCATAAACAAAACACCTTGTGATATGGTCATTCACCATGCCCGTGGCCTGCATGAAGGCATAGATTATGGTTGACCCGACAAATTTGAAACCTAATTTCTTCAAATCCTTGCTTATCTTATCGGAGATCGGAGTGGACGCCGGCAAGTCCGCGAGCCTTTCCCAATGGCCTGTGACAGGCTTATAATCCACGTATCTCCATATAAACTTGTCAAAACTCCCGTATTTTTCGATAATTTCCAGGAACAATCCGGCGTTATTCACGGCGGCGTTGATTTTAAGGCGGTTTCTGATTATTTTTCCGTTGGCCATGAGTTCCCGCGCCTTCGCCTCACCGTACAGGGCAACCTTGGCCGGGTCAAACCCGTCAAAGGCCTCCCTGAAGGCCTCCCTCTTTTTAAGCACGGTTATCCAGGCAAGCCCCGCCTGCATGCCTTCCAAGATCAGCATTTCAAACAGCCTGCCGTCATCATGCACAGGCCGCCCCCACTCGTGGTCATGATAGTCCAGGTATATGGGAGTATCTCCAGCCCAAGGGCAGCGGATTTTTTCATTCATAGCTCCATCTCCCGTGGGAAATGCTTACAGGCCTGGCTGAAAAGCTCTTCCGGGCCGCCGGAGGCGTCCAGCACTTTCACCCGTCCCGACTCTTCCTCGGCTATGGACAGGTAGCCGGTGCGCACCCGGCTGTGAAAGGCCAGGGATTCCGCCTCAAAGCGCCCTTCCTTGCGCTCCAGGCCCTGCTCCAGGTTGCGCCTCCTGGCCCTGGACAGCCCCATCTCCGGGGGAAGATCCAGCACCAGGGTCTGATCCGGCGCAAGGCCGCCCGTGGCCGCGTGGTTCAAGCGCCGGAGCAGATCCAAATCCAGGCCCCGGCCATATCCCTGGTAGGCCAAGGTGGAATCAGTAAAGCGATCGCAGAGCACCAGCTCCCCCCGCTCCAGGGCCGGGATAATCACCCGGCGCGCATGCTCGGCCCGGTCAGCCAAGTAGAGAAAAAGCTCGGCCTCCATGCAAACCTTTTCCCGGTCGGCATCAAGGAGCAAGGGGCGCAGTTCCCGGCCCAGCGCGCTTCCCCCCGGCTCGCAGGTGAGCAGCACGGAGTGCCCGCGTCCGGCCAGCCAGTCAGCCATCTTTTGCAGCAAGGTGCTCTTGCCGGAGCCTTCTATTCCCTCAAGGGTAATGAATTTAGCAGGCATAAATTAGTATTTTTGGTATTCAAAATTGTTTGCTGTGACACAGCCTTTTATTTTGTGAGTGCCCGTAAAGACGCTCACTTACCGGCGGCAGGCATCCAGGGTAAAGAACATTGGACCTCCTGGCGCTCTGAAGGCTTTTTGTCCACGGACTCCCGCATCTCCGGGGTGGCTGCCGGACGGAACAGGCGGCGTTCCAGGCCGGGAGAGAAGTCGCTCCAGGCGTTCCCGCCCGCTGAGGCTTCCTCCAGGGCGTTTTCCACCTGGTTGAGCTTGGCGTCCAGGTTATCCGCGAAATGCAGGGCCAGAGCCTCGGCGGTGGCCGGGAGACAGGGAGAGCCGAATTCCAGCGCGCCGTGATGGCTTAGAATGAGATGCCTCAAGTGTTCCGCCAGTTCCGCCTCCAGATCGCTACGGCGCAAAAAAGGCTCCAGCATTTCCAAACCCAGGGTAATGTGTCCGATGAGCCGCCCGGCCGTGGTGTACTCGATCACCAGTCCGGAACTGAGTTCGCGGATTTTGCCGAGATCGTGGCACAAGGCTCCGGCCAGCAGCGTCTGGCGATCCAGGGCCGGATAAAGGCCGGACATGGACAGCACGGCCCGGCAGACCCCCAGGGTATGTTCCAGAAGCCCCCCGGCACAGGCATGGTGCATATTCTTGGCCGCCGGGGCGAGGCGCAGACCGGCGGCGATTTCCTCATCCTTCAGGATCTGCCGGTAAAATTTCTTCCAGGGGACATGGACCAAGGTCTTACGGCAAAGCTCTTCCAGTTCCTCCAGCATGGCCGGGATATCACGCCGGCTGGCCGGGATGAAATCCGCCAGGTTCAGCTCCCGTGTCTGCGCTTCATCCAGAAGGCGCAGACCCTCCACCACAATCTGTCCGCGCTCGCGGTACAGTTCCACCCGGCCGCGCACCTGGGGCAGAAGTCCTGGGCGCAAATCCTGAAATTGAGCGCTCAAGGGTGGCCAAATCTTGCCCTCCATACTCCCGCTGGCATCCTTAAATTCCAGCCGCCAATACGGACCGTTGCGCGACTGCCCCTGCCGGGCCGAAGCCAGCAGAAAAACCCCCTCCACCGCGCCGCCCGGCTCCAAGTCGCTGATAAACTGCTTTTTCAGGCTCATGTTTTTCTCTTGAACATTTTTTCAAGTTCGCGGCGGCCCAGGAGCAGCGCCGCCGGCCGGCCGTGCGGACAATAATCGCGATCCTCTGTCTCCAACCACTGCCGGATCAGGTTCAGGGCCTCGGCCCGGTCCAGGCGCTGCCCGGCCTTGATCGCTCCCCGGCAGGCCATAAGGGTAAGCAGTGGGGAAAGACCTTCTCCTTCCTCTTTTTTGCCGGCCAGGGCCTCACGAAGAAATTCCCGGGCCTCACCCGCCGGAAGCAAGGAAGGCGCGGCCTTGACCAGCAACAGATCCGGCCTGGGACTGGACAGGGAAAAGCCCAGCCCGGAGAGTTCAGCCCAAAGCTCTTGCAGGCGCTCGGCCTCGGCGCGGTGCAGGGGCAGTTCCAGGGGCAGGGCCAGTAGCCGGGCCTCGTTCCGGCCGGCATCACGCTCCAGGCGCCGGGCCAAGATGCGCTCATGGACCGCGTGCTGGTCCAGGAGGATGAGCTGTTCATCCCGCATTAACGCCAGATAGGTTCCGGCAATCTGCCCCAGGTAAGCCAGACCGGAGGCAGACGGAAAATCGGGACGGCTTTCCGCATCCTGCGGCATATCACGCGCTCCCAGCGGTTCCACGGGGGCGATGGAAAAAGCCGCCGGCTCCTCTCGGAGGTTTTCGGCAGTCCAAAAATCGTCGGGCACGGATCTTTCCGGACGCGGGGCGCGCAAGGAGACCGATAGCGGGTCTTTATCCGCCTGTCCCCAGAAGCCGGGCGGCCTGGCCGTCAGCTCCCGCGGAGCCGCCTCCGGAGCGGAATATCCAGGCCCGGCGGAAGAAGATACATGTAGTGGAGGAAAATACTCCGGAACGGCAACGGACTCACGCCCCAAGGCGCTCTCCATCGCCCGGAGCACCGCTCCGAACACGGCCCGTTCGTCACGGAAGCGCACCTCGCTTTTGGCCGGATGGACGTTCACATCCACTTCTTCTGGGTCGAGTTCCAGAAAAAGCAAGGCCTGCGGATATTCCCTGGAAAGTATCCGCCCCTTGTAAGCCTCCCGGCAGACCTTCAACAGCAGGCGATCCGCCGCCGGGCGTCCGTTCACATAGAACCACAGGCGATCCGCCCTGGGCTGGGTGGAGGAAGGCAGCGAAAGGAGACCGCTGACCCTGATCCCATCCTTTTCCCCCTGGAGCGGGCGCAGGGCGGCGCATACCTGGGACGGCCAGATCCGGGCCAGGCGTTCCGGCAGGCTTTCGTTTGGCAGCAAACGGCCAAGCTCACGGCCTCCGGAGGATAAAACAAAACCGGCAGGCAAGGAGGCCAAGGCCAGGCGCCAAAGGATATCCTGGCTGCGTTTCAACTCCGTGGCGTTGCTTTTAAGGAACTTCAGACGGGCCGGCACATTGGCGAAGAGATCCCGCACCTCCACCAGGGTTCCGCCGCGCAGAGCCGCCGGCCCGCGGGCCAGGATCCGCCCGTGGAGAAGCTCGATGAAGGCGGCCTCCTGTCCGGCGACGGCGCTGGTCACCCGCAGGCTGGAAACCGAGGCAACGCTGGAAAGGGCCTCCCCCCGGAAACCGTAGCTGCTCACCCGGAGAAGCTCGGGCAGGGAATGGATTTTACTGGTGGCATGGCGGGTCACGGCCAGTTCCAGCTCTTCTCCGCCGATACCCCGGCCGTTGTCCTGCACGGAGATCAGGGTCTGTCCCCCGTCCTCCAAATGGATGAGCAGATCGTCCGCCCCGGCGTCCAGGCTGTTTTCCAGCAACTCTTTGAGCACGCTGGCCGGGCGCTCCACCACTTCGCCGGCGGCGATCTGATCCCGCAGTTCCGGCGGCAGTATTCTTATGGGACGAGCTATTGCGCGCATAATTCAAGCCGATACTATATAAAAATACACTCCGCCATTGCCTTCCGCCGGATGAATACTTATATTCAGCTTACCGGGCGCGGGCAGAGGTTTTGAAACGCGCTGCCGCAAACACGCCGGGGGCTGATTTATATGAATAAAATCGAACTGGAGAAGAAGAAAAATTCCCTGCCCCAATCCGGCGCCGGCAAAACCTATGATCCGGAATTGCTGTATGTGGAATGCAAACTGTGCGGCCGCCCGATTATCTGGGGGCCGGGGCGCACCACCAACCTGCTTTTGCAGTCCGACATCAATCCCCTGTCCATCGACGAACACTGCCTCATTCTGTCCGACGGCTGCCGGGAGTGCATGCCGGACGCCGACGGCTTCCACATGAGCATCGTCCGTCTCTCCCAGATGTCTATCGCCTCGTTGCTGCTCATGCACAAACCGTCCGGCCGCGCCTGAGCCGCCTCCTAAAAAGAATTCGTAAACAACGCAGTATACAAAGCCGCCGCGAAACGCGGATCATAACGCGCCGTATCCTTCATAAGTTCTTCCGCAGCCTGGATCGGGGGCTTGGCCTCGGCGTAAACCCTTTTCTGGATCATCGCGGAAAAGGAATCCGCCACCGCCGCCAGGGAGCCGACCACGGACAGGCGCTGTCCGGAAAGATGCTGCGGATAACCGGATCCATTAAGACGCTCATGGTGTTCCAAACAGGCAGCCTGGGCCTCGCCGGCGGTCACTTCCATCTTCTGAACAATTTGCATGCCAGCCAGCACATGGGGAGGGATCTTGTCCCGCTCCTCCTGCTTGAGAGGATGATCCTTGCGCAGGATAAAGATGGGAACCTTGCTCATGCCCACGTCGTGCAACAGCAGCCCCAGGGCCAAGGCGTCCAGTTCCTTGCGGGACGGCTCTTCCTTGGTGTGCAGGAAAAGCCAGGTTCCCGCCAGCAAGGTGTTGACCGAATGGCTGACCAGGCTGTATTCGTCCTGGTGCAACCGGCGCATAAAGGGTTTGATACGGTATTTGTCCTGCCACAGGTATTCGGTAAAGACCATGCAGTCTTCCAGGAGCGGCTGAAAAAGCAGCCTGACCGGCTGGTCCAGAAAAGCGGCCAGCTTCAGCCCCAAGGCTCTGACGATAAGCTCCGACACCTCGCCCTCTTTCAGGTTCTTATCCACCAGCACCAAGTCAAGCTGCTTGACGATGTGTTGGGAGTACACCGCATAGTCCGCCCGCGAGACAAAGAGGTTGCCCTCCTCGCAGAGCCGCTGGACTTCTTCGGTCCGCTCGTTGCTCAGGCGGTTATCCTTGCGGTAGTACTCGCTCAGACGGCCGGAAGGCTCGTCCAGCACAAAGAGATCCAGAGGCAGCCTGTACTTGGGGAAACTGGAAAGCACCGCCTGGCTTATCTGGTAATACTCTTCCGATATACTCTGCGGCACAGCCTTGGACATTGCCTACTTCCTGTAAACCTTCACCAGGTTTGTGCCCGCTGATTTCTCGCCGGGATGGGGCTGGCCGGCGGTGATGACCACCTGATCGCCTTTCTTGAAGGCTTCTAGCCCCTCCACAAATTTTTCCGTGCGTTCCAGGTGTCCAGCCGGCTTTTCACCCACATGGACCGGGATCACTCCCCAGGAAAAATTCAGGTGGCGCACCACCGAGGCCCTGGGCGTAAGCGCGTAAATCGGCTGGGTCGGCTTGCGGGCGGAGAGGCTCCTGGCCGAAGCCCCGGACAGGCTGTGGGCCACCAGGGCCACGGAATCGGTTTTTTCCGCCAACAACCATGCGGAATAAGATAAAAACTCCGCAGGGTTATCCATCTGGGGCACATGGCTCTCCGGACGGGTCTCCGACAGCAGGGCCTCGGCCTCGGTAGTGATCCAGCGCATGAAGCGCACGGTTTCCACCGGGAAATTGCCCATGGCCGTTTCTTCGGAAAGCATCACGCAGTCCGCTCCATCCAGCACGGCATTGGCCACATCCGTAGTTTCCGCCCGGGTGGGGGCCGGACTGTTCACCATGGACAGGAGCATCTGGGTGGCCACGATCACCGGCTTGCTGGCCCGGTTGCAGGCGCGGATGATGCGCTTCTGGATACTGGGCAGGGCGGGCAGAGGGCATTCAATGCCGAGATCTCCGCGGGCCACCATGATAATATCCGCCACCTTCAGGATATCCTCCAGGCGATCCACGGCATTCTGCCGCTCCAGCTTGGCCACCACCGGAATATCTTTACCGCACTCCCGGATGATCTCCTTGGCCTCCAGCACATCTTCCGGGGTCTGCACAAAGGAGAGGGCCACGGCGTCCACCCCCAGGCGCAGGCCATCGCGCAGATCCTGTTTATCCTTTTCGGTCAGGGCGGGAAGTTTGACGGATTTGCCGGGCATGGCAAGCCCTTTGCGGGAGGTGACGATGCCGGAATTTTGCGCCGCCAGCACAAACAGGTTCCCGCCCAGTTTTTCGCTCACCGCAAGCTGCAAGGTGCCGTCCGCCAGCACCAGACGATCGCCCTTCTCGATGTTGTCCAAGATCTTGTGATCCGTGAAAGGAATCCAGGGCAGACCCCGATCGTCCTTAGGGCGTTCAGGCCCCAGCAGGGTGCGGTCGCCGGGCTGAAAGGTGATCGGCTCAGGCAGATCCCCGATGCGGATTTTGGGACCGGCCAAATCCTGCATAATGGTGATCGGTTTTTTCAACTCCGCTTCCACTTTCCTGATATTGCTTACGATTGTTTCAAATTTGCTGGCATTGCCGTGGGAAAAATTCAGCCTGAAGACGCTGACCCCGGAATTGACTAAATCACGCATTTTTTCAGGCGCATCAGAAGAGGGACCCAGGGTGGCGATAATTTTGGTTTTCATGCATTCAGCTCCTCTTTAAGTTACTGCGTTTCAGGTTTGCGTTGCCTTGCCTTTTTCCCAGGCGGCCAGCACCGCCCGCACGATATGTCCGCGCACCGCCGCGAGATCCATATACTGCATGGCCTCGATGGTGGTCCCTCCAGGAGAGCAGACTTTCTCCCGCAGGATGGGTAAGGAATCCGCGCCGCTCTCGGCCAGGGCCACGGAACCGCGGCCCAGGGCCAGAACCAGGCGCTCCGTCTCCTGCCTGGCGAATCCCAGATGTACCCCGGCCTCCACCAGGGCGTCCAAAAAATAATAAATATAGGCCGGGCCGCACCCGTACAAGGCGGAAAAGGCGGCCAGGGAACTCTCCGGCAGTTCGCTGATTTTGCCCAGGGAAGAGAACAAATCCCGCGCAAGGCGGCGCTGTTCATCTTGGAGCAGGGGATCGTCCAGGCAGATCCCGAAAAGCCCCTGGCAGACCATGGCCGGGGTATTGGGCATGACCAGGATAACCGGACAGCGCCCGCCGGAATACCTCTTGACGCTTTCGGAGCCAAGGCCAGCGGCGATGGAGATGAGCAGTTTATCCGGGGTAAGCAGGGGGGCCAGATCCTGAAGAACTTTCGGCAGATCCTTGGGTTTCAGGGCCAAAATCAACCAATCCGCCTCCCGGGCCAGATCCGCGGCCGATGGCACGCTTCTGACCCCGGCCAGGGCGCAGCGCTCCGGACATAGATCATGGGCGAGCAGCTCCACCCGACCGCGCCAATCCTCAAGATCGGCCCAGGCCCGCAGAATGGCCCCGCCCATATTGCCGCAACCCAGCACCCCCACGCTGATCATCATGCCTTCCTTATTTGAAAGAGTTATTACTTGCCGCCCGGAGCGGCGTCAAGTCTTCCAGGCGCGACAGAGAAACATCGGCGCCGCGCAGATGTTGCCACTCCTCCAGCGCCTCCAGGGTGGCCGGAAAAGGGTGCCCTATGGCGATGGCCTGCCCCCGGACGGCGGCAATGCGTTCCGCCTGGCGCAGTTGCTCCAGAATTTTCTCCTTCCTGGGGTCCACATCCAGAAAAATATCCCTTTTCCAGGCCGTAATCCCCAATTCCAGGGCCGAACCGGCCAGGCGGCTCTTTTGGTGGGTGAGACTGTCCAGCACAAATAGACCGCGCTTTTGGGCGACTTCGGCCACCAAGCGCATCCGCCCGGCATCCTGGGTCAGGAGCGAACCCATGTGGTTGTTCAGGCCCGAGGCGTGCGGCAGACGATCCAGCCCTTCATCCAGGCGGCGGGTCAGTTCCTCCGCGCTCATGTCCCACATGAGCGCCCCCCGGCCAGGGCTTATTTGGGGATAACCCTCAGGCTCCATCGGCTGGTGCGCCAGAAGCTCCACTCCATGCTCCCAGGCCAGGGCGTCCACTTCCGGAGCGTGGGTGCTGTACGGCCAGACCGCGAAACTGACCCGGAAATTCAGGGCCAGCAGGCGGGAGATCATCGGCAGGGATTCTCCCAGGTCATCCATGACAATGGTCAGGCGCGGACCAGGGCGAGGATCCAGGGCTGGACGCAGATCCGAGCTAAACAAGAGATAGTGGGTAACCACCCCGTCCAGGGCTATGCTCCAGGCCCCGGCCGCTGGCCATTCCCGCGTCCCACCGTCCATACCGGGGCCTTCATCCCGCAGGAGCACAGCCCGATCCGCCCAGGCCACCAGCGAGTCCCGCAGAGTCTGGGCAAAGAGGGGAAAATCGCGCACCCCGGCAATGAAAATTTGCTTGACCTGATACAGACGCCCGCCGTGATCCTTCAGCCCGGAAGAGAGCACCCGGAGGCCGGAGGTGGACACGCCGAGGCGGTGCATGGTCTGCGCCAAGGCGTAATCCACCTGGTTGATGTAATCGGTGAAACCGGGATCCGGCATTTCCTCGTAGAGCAAGGCGCTTTTGTCTGTCTGCCCTATGCCGGAAGGATCTGCCGCCCCCTCCCTGTCCTCTCCGAGGACGCGGCAGGCCGTGAGGGAGGCGAACAAAAGGCCGCAAGCCAAAAGCAGAGGAAAAAGAGAGCCTGGAGGCCGGGAACGGAGCATCTTTCGACAATCCCTCCGCGCCGTCTTACCGTTGCTGCCAGCTCAGTTCGTGAATTTTCGGCAGACTTTTGACCACTTGCAGGGCCATACGCAACTGATTGTCGCGCTCCAGCATGCTTACGGCTTCTTTATCCGGCTTGAAGGCGTTCCCGCTGTTCTTATCTCCGGACTTGCCCGCATTCTCCAAGTGCCGGGAGAGATCTTGCTCCCGCAACTGGAAACGCTGGCCGGACTCGGCATTTTCCCTGGGGGTTTCAAAGGGAACGATCAGGTCCGGTTCTATGCCGGCGGCCTGGATAGAGCGCCCGCTGGGGGTATAGTACATGGCCGTGGTGAGCTTGATGGCCGCGTCGCCCAAGGGCCGGATCTCCTGTACAGTGCCCTTGCCGAAGGTACGTTCACCGATGAGCACGGCCCGTTTGCGATCCTGCAGAGCGCCGGCCACAATTTCAGCGGCCGAGGCCGATCCGGAATTGACCAATACCACCATCGGCTCCCGCACGTCCTTATTGTTCCTGGTCGCGGAAAACTCGCGCTGGCGGGCGGAATCGCGCCCTTTCATGGAGACAATCAACCCATCCTGCAAAAATACATCAGACACGCTCACCGCCTGTTCCAGGAGGCCTCCAGGATTATTGCGCACATCCAGGATCACCCCCTTGATGGAGGTCTGCTTGCGCGCATCGGCCAAGGCATCAGTGAGTTCCTTGGTGGTTTTTTCGCTAAAGCGGGTCAGCCGCACCCACAAAAAACCGTCTTCCAGATAGCGCGCCCGAACACTGCGCACCGGGATGGCTCCGCGCTCAATGCTCATGCTGACCGGGGTCAGTCCGTCCTTGTGCAAAATAAGGAGTTCCACCTTGCTCCCCTTGGGGCCGCGAATGGAGCCGACCACTTCCTGCTGGCTCATGTCCATGGTGGGCCTGCCGTCCACCGCCAGGATGATGTCTCCGGCCTTGATGCCGGCAGCCTGGGCCGGGGTGTCGTCAATAGGGGTAATCACGGTGACCTTGCCGTTTTCCGTGCTGATCTCCACTCCGATGCCGCTGAATTCGCCGGAGGTGGTGTCGCGCATCTCGCCTAATTCCTCGGCATTGAGATAGCTGGAATGAGGGTCCAGGCTCTGGAGCATACCACGGATGGCCCCTTCCATCAGTTCATCGCCGGTAACCTCGCGCACGTATTCCCGTTGCACCAGTTCCCGCGCCTCGCTGAAACGCTTCAGGTGATTATAGTCGTAATAGACGGTTCCGCTCCAGCCGGTGACCGGTTTGCCGCAGAAAAGAACGAGGACCGCCAGCATGAGCAACAGGGCCAACAGGGCCAACAGTTTATAACGCATTCCCAACCTCCGGAATAAAGACTCCAGATACTACAAACCGTTTCATAAGTTAACTCTTTTCCAGCCATTGTTCCGGATTCAGGGCCAACTGCTGATGGCGCAACTCAAAATGCAGGCCGTAGCCGTTTATTTCCGGGTTAAATCCGCTACGGCCAAGCGTCTGGCCGCGAGGGATCTCCTGACCCAGGCTCACCGCGCAGGAAGACAGGTAGGCATACAGACTGTAATAGGAGTCGCTGTGCTCCAATAGCACCACATACCCCTTGCCGCGCATAGCCCCCTGGTACATCACCTTGCCGGCATGCACCGCCCGCACATCAGCCTCCACCCCGGTGGCGATGCCCAGGCCGCGCATGGGCACGGACAGTGCGGGATTAAACTTTTTGACCACCTTGCCGGCCACCGGCCAGGGCAGGGTTCCTTTAAAACGCCCCAAAGAGGCGGCCGCCTCGCCGGCGGAACGCAAACCGGAATTCAGGTTGGCGATCAGGGCCAGGAGTTCCTGTAATTCCGTCTCTTCGCTCTTGAGTTGGCGACGCAGGAGGGCGAGACCCTGCTCATATTTCAGGCGTTCATCAAGAAGGGCTTCCTTGCGCTGATCAATGAGAGCCATCTGCCCGGCGATCTCCCGCCCGATGGCGTCACGCTTGCCGATGGTCTCGGCCAGGCCGCGCTCCTTTTCCTTTAGGATCTCCTGGCGTCTTTCCACAGCCTGCAGGAGATCCGCTGTCCAGTAATATTCCCGCTCCAAAACCGGCCATTGGGCGAGATCTCGTCCGCCCACACTGATTCGCCTGGTGTAAAGCCCCCAAAGCACGGACAGGAGTTCCTGGAGGGAGCTTTCGGCCTGGCGTCTCTCCGCCAACAGGGCTTCATATTCCTTGTGTACGGACTCTCCGGCCGAAGCCAGCGCCCTAAGACGCCCCCGGCATTCTTCCAGGCTCTTCTCCAGACCCAGGACCGCCTGTTCGGTCTCGGCCAAGGAAACGTCCAACCTCTTCTCTTCTTCGGTCAGCCGCCGCAGGCTCTCCCTCCGGCTCCTGGCCCGCTCTTCTTCCCGGCTCAGAGTCTCGCGCAGGGAAGGCTCTCCGGGCGCGGCCCCCCGGCTCTCGCCGCCAGCCTGAAAAAAACACAGAGGCGCGGCCAGGAAGCAGAGCAGCAGCCCGGCACGGAGCCTCCTGCAGAACTGCCAGGATTTTTTCCCCGCATGCGACATGGTGGTGACTTTATAGCTTTCGCTTGGCGGCGGCAAGGATTTTGAAATGCAAAACATGGATTGATTAAAGGCCATTCCGCCCATTTTCGGGCATAACGAGGCAGGGAAAAGGCCAGCTAAAAAGCAATGCAGAGACAGATCAGGAGCGGCGTTTTTTGATGACTTCCTCGGCCAGGGCCTGGGGAACTTTCTCGTAGTGATGGAACTGCATGGTGAAGGTGGCCCGGCCCTGGGTGCGGGATCGCAAATCCGTGGCATAGCCGAACATAGCGGCCAGGGGCACATAGGCCCTCACCGCCTGGGACCCTGAACGGGCCTCCATGTTCTGCACCCGCCCGCGGCGGCTATTAAGATCGCCGGTGACTTCGCCCACGTAATCGTCCGGGGTGACCGCCTCCACATCCATGATCGGCTCCAGGAGGATGGGGGAAGCCTTTTGCAGGGCGTCCTTCACGGCCTGGGAGCCGGCCACATAGAAGGCCTGCTCCGAGGAATCCACTTCGTGGTAGGAGCCGAAGACCAGGTTGACCTTCACGTCCACAGTGGGGAAACCGGCCAGGACGCCGCCTTTCAGGGCATCCTGAATGCCCTTGTCCACGGCCGGGATGTATTCCTTGGGGATGATCCCGCCGGTGATGGAGTTAACGAATTCATAACCCTTTTCCGGGTTGGATTCGACCTCAATAACCACATGCCCGTACTGCCCGCGCCCTCCGGACTGCTTGGCGTACTTGTGGTCCACCTTGGAGGACTTGGTGATGGTCTCGCGGTAGGCCACCTGGGGTTTGCCCACGTTGGCGTTCACGCTGAACTCGCGGGTCAGGCGATCCACGATGATCTCCAGGTGCAGTTCGCCCATGCCGGCAATGAGAGTCTGCCCGGTCTCCTCGTCGCCCTTTACCCGGAAGGAGGGATCCTCCTTGGTCAGCTTGTTCAGGGCCGCGGACAGGGCATCGCGGTCGGCCTTGGTTTTCGGCTCAATGGCCACCTCGATGACCGGTTCGGGAATATCCAGAGATTCCAGCACCACCGGGCGATCCAGGGAACAAATGGTGTCGCCGGTGGATACCTGCTTTAAGCCCACCAAGGCGACGATATCCCCGGCCCCGGCCCATTTGACCTCTTCCCGTTTGTCGGCGTGCATCTTGAGGAGCCGCCCCAAGCGCTCCTTTTTGCCGGTATTGGCGTTCAGCACGGTCATGCCGGATTCAAGGAAGCCGGAATAGACCCTGAAGAAAGAAAGATGCCCGATGTAGGGATCGGAAAAAAGCTTGAAGACCAAACCGGCCAAAGGCTCGGCGTTATCGGACCGGCAGACGATGTTTTGTTCCGGGTGATCCGGGTCATGTCCTTCCATCTGTTCGATATCCAGAGGGGAAGGCAGAAAATCCACCACCGCGTCCAGCAGGGGCTGCACCCCTACATTGCGGAAGGCGCTGCCGCAAAGCACCGGAACCACCATGCGGGATATGGTGGCCCTGCGCACGCAGGCGCGCACCTCTTCCGGGGCCGGATTCTGGCCCTCGAGATATTTTTCCAGAAGGGCGTCGTCCTCTTCGGCCACGGCCTCAAGCATCTCCGCACGCCGCTCTTCATACTCATCCTGGAATTCCGGCGGGATCTCCCGGACACGGATCTCCGACCCCTTGCTGGCTTTGTCAAAATACAGGGCCTTGCCCTCAATGAGATCAATAATGCCATCAAATTTGTCTTCGCTGCCCATAGGCATCTGCACCGGCACCGGCTTGGCCTTGAGCCGGGCATGGATCATCTCCACGCAGCGATCAAAGTCGGCCCCGATGCGATCCATCTTGTTCACAAAGCAGATCCGCGGGACATGGTAGCGATTGGCCTGGCGCCACACGGTTTCCGTCTGCGGCTCCACTCCGGCCACGGCGTCGAACACGGCCACCGCCCCGTCCAGAACCCGCAGGGAGCGCTCCACCTCGATGGTGAAATCCACATGCCCCGGCGTATCGATGATGTTCAGACGGTGATCCCTCCAGAAACAGGTGGTCGCGGCGGAGGTGATGGTGATGCCCCTCTCCTGCTCCTGCTCCATCCAGTCCATGGTGGCCGCGCCGTCGTGCGTTTCGCCCATCTTGTGCGAAACGCCGGTATAGTAAAGGATGCGTTCGGTGGTGGTGGTTTTTCCGGCATCAATGTGGGCCATGATCCCGAAATTGCGCTGAACGGCAAGCGAGGTTCCCCTGGACACCCAAAAACTCCTGCTACCAGCGGAAATGGGCGAAAGCCTTGTTGGCCTCGGCCATACGGTGGGTATCTTCGCGCTTTTTCACGGCCCCGCCGCGACTGTTATAGGCATCCACCAACTCGGCCGCCAGCTTGTTGATCATGCCCTTCTCGCCCCTGGCGCGGGCGTAGTTGATCAACCAGCGGATGGACAGCGAGATCTGGCGGTCCTGGCGCACTTCCATGGGGACCTGATAGGTGGCCCCGCCCACGCGGCGGGATTTAACTTCCATGAACGGCTTGACGTTTTCCAGGGCCTTCTCAAAGGCCTTTACAGGATCTTCGCTGGTTTTTTCCGCCAACTGGCGCACGGCGGAATAAAAAATCTTCTCGGCCACGCCTTTTTTGCCGTCATACATCAGGCGGTTGACAAAACGGGCGGCCAAGCGGCTGTTGTACACCGGATCCGGCAAGATCTCCCTCCGGGGAACGGGACCTTTACGAGGCATGCAAAAACTCCTGCTTATTTCGGACGTTTGGCGCCGTACTTGGAACGGCTCTTACGGCGATCGCTGACCCCGGAGGTATCCAGGGTGCCGCGGATGATATGGTAACGCACACCGGGAATATCCTTGACGCGGCCGCCGCGGATCATCACCACCGAATGTTCCTGAAGGTTATGCCCTTCACCCGGAATATAGGCGCTCACCTCAATGCCGTTGGACAGGCGCACGCGGGCTACCTTACGCAGGGCCGAGTTGGGCTTCTTTGGAGAAGTGGTGTACACACGGGTACACACGCCGCGGCGTTGCGGGCAGGATTGCAGGGCCGGCGTCTTCCGGCGTTTCTGCAATTTCTCGCGCTCGTGGCGGATCAACTGGTTAATAGTGGGCATCACAAACCTCCATTGCTTGAACGGCCGCCGCACGGCCCTGAGCCCCTTTTAAAGGGAGAGTGTTTTTACTCCTTAAACCCGGCCATGTCAAGCGGCTTCGCCCAATTTTTCGCGCATTGACCCACTATGGCGTATGCGATATATTTTTTGAATATTTAGCGCAAGGCGCGGGGAGACAAAACATGGGCGCATCCAATAAACCTCGGGACTTCCTGCGGGCCATAGCCGATTTCGCTAAAAATTTTTCCCGCAGACAACTGGGGATCGGCGCGGCCGTTCTGGCGGCTCTGCTCCTGCTCATCGGCTGGGGAATTAACAGCTACCTGGAAGATCGCCGGCTGATCAAGAGTCCGGATGAACCCGCCGCCGCCCTGCTGCGCGACGACGCGGCCAAGGCCAAGGACCCCAGGCTTTTCGTCCGCCTGAAGTACGGAAGCAGAAACCTGGAAAAAGACGGGACGACCCTGAGCGTCCACGAACTGCGCCTGGAACCGGATGAAAAGGCCTGCCGCGACTATTACGGGCAGGACGGGCTGACCCAATGCAAAAACAACTGGGGTTTCCTGAACCCTGAAGCCCAGGGCTGGAACATCGATCCGCCCCTGCCCGGCGAATGGGCCTTCCGCCGGGAGGTTTACCGCGAGGAGGCCGCCTTCACCTTCAACCCCGCGGAACTGCGCGCCGGACAGCAGTACGAATTCATGGTTCCGAGGAAGCTGGGCGAAAACGTCCGTCTGGCGTCCTATAAGGCCAATTTCAAAACCCTGCCCATGGAACTCGCCGTCCGTTCCTGGCGCTTCGTGTTTGACCCGCAAAACCCGCGCCTCTGTATGATCAGCGGCCAGATATCCTCCAACTACCCCCTGGACCGCCAGAGTTTCACGGAACTCCTCAACCTGAAGCCTGCGGGTGGGACCCTGCTGGGTGAGCCGGAACTCGTCTTCAGCGAAAATAACCGCAAGGTGGCCGTCAACGTCAAAATCCTCAGGCTGCCGGAAGAAAACGCCCCGGTGACTCTGCGGCTGGAAAAGGGCGTCCGCCGGGAAGGCAGCCAGGACCGGAGCGCGCAGACCGTCAGTTCGGGCGCGGATGTGCCTGGGGCCAGCGACTTCGTGCGGTTGAACGATCTGACCAATTTCGTGCATACCGATGACGAACTGGCAAGCCGGCAGACCCTGGCCCTGGAGTTCAACCTGCCGGTGAACGTGCGCGAAACGCAGCAAGGCGTCAAAGCCCTGCTCCTGCCGACCTTTGGAACCGACGACGACAAAAAACAAAACCGCCCCACCAGATGGACGGATTACAGCCTGGAATCCGGCCCGGTGCGCGAGATCCTGAAGCGGGAGCTCAAACCCCTGGAACTGACCCCGGTATATACCCCGGAAGAATACAGCACCCTGGTCTCCTTCACCTATTCCGCCCCGCCCGGCTACTACTTCCTGCTACATGGCGAAGGCGGAGCCTCCAGCGTAACGGACTACAAGCTGAGCGCCTACCGCCGCATACTGCGCGTCACCGAGGTGCGCCCGGAAGCGCGCATCATGCAGAAGGGCAACATCCTCAGCCTGGGCGGCTCCAAAAAACTGGCCGTCCTCTCCAGGGGCGTGGATGAGGTGCGGGGTCTGGCCTACCGGGTGCGTCCGGAATTCATCAGCCTGCTGATGAGCACCACCGACGCGGATCTCACCGACCCGTCCTTCCAGACCTACGGCGTCAGCATGCTGGACATGAGCGAAACGCTGAATCTTTCCTATAAACCGCAAAAAACCTCCGGCCATGAGCCGGATTACCACGCCCTGGACCTCGCCCCCCTGCTGGAAGATGGAGGAAAAGGCGTCTTCCGCCTGGAACTGCGAGGGCTGAAAGACCAAAAACAGATGGCCCACGACCAGCGTTTTCTCCTGCTCACAGATTTGGGCCTGAACGTCAAACAGGGACCAACGGGCGAGCGTGAGCTATTTGTCAGTTCCTTTGCCCATGGTGGCCCCCTGGACGGGGTGACGGTGGAAGTCCTGGGACGCAACGGCCTGCCGGTTTTTTCAGGACGCACGACCAACGGCGGACTGGTCAAGATCCCCGCCCTGGACGGGCTGAGCAGAGAAAGACAGCCGGTGGTCATTGTGGCCCGCCATGACCTGGATTTCACCTTCATGGGACTGAAGGACGGCGCCCGCGAGGTCCCCACGGGCCGCTTCCCGGAAAGTCACGGCCGACAGGTGGAAGCTGGAGGGATCAGCGCCTTTGTCTTCAGTGAGCGCGGCATCTTCAAACCCGGCGAAGAACTGCGTTTCGGCGCCCTGCTGAAGTCCACGGACTGGCAAAGCGCGGCCTTTAAAGGTCTGCCTGCGCGCGCCGTGCTGACCAACCCGCGCGGCATCAAAGTCTACGAAAAACAGCATGCCTTGAATGAAAGCGGTCTCATCGACATTACCGTTCCCACCCAGGAGACCGACCCCACCGGGCGTTACAACCTGGACATTTACCTGGACAAGCGCCACTTGGGCTCGGCCCAGGCGCAGGTGGAGGAATTCCAGCCGGATAACCTCAAGGTCGATGTTTCGCTCAAGGATGTAAGCGCCGCAAGGCTCCGCAAGGGTTGGCTCCTGCCCCAGGATCTGCGCGCCGTGGTAGGTGTGGAAAACCTCTACGGCACGGCGGCGGTGGACAACCGGGTGACGGCGCGCCTGGCCCTGGCCCCGGCGCGGCTGGCCTTCAGCCAGTATGCCGATTACACCTTTTTTGACCCCGGCGCGGATACCCGAAGCCAAACCCAGAACCTGGGCGAGAACCTGACCAACGCCCAGGGCGAGGCGGAATTCGCCCTGAACCTGGACCGCTTCGATAGCGGGACCTACCGCCTGACTTTTGATACCGAGGCCTTTGAAAGCGGCGGAGGCCGGGGAGTATCCGCCAGGCTCCAGGCCTTGGTTTCTCCGCTTTCCGCCATCGTAGGCTGGAGAAGTGAGGCCAAACTCCACTTCATCGCCGTGAATTCAAAGACCGAAGTTTCCTTCATCGCGGTGGACAGTGCCCTGGAACGCGCCGGGCTTGAGAGGCTGGAGATGCTGGTGAGCGAGGTGGAATATGTGGCCTCGCTGGTCCGCAACAACTCCGGGGAATACCGTTATGACAAGGTGCGCCGCCTGAAGCCGCTGCACAAGCGCCAGGTGGACGTGGGGACGGAGGGCCTGACCCTGAGCCTGCCCACCGAACGCACCGGCGAATTTGAACTCAGCCTCACCGACGGGCAAAACCGGCAGCGCTGCAACCTGAGCTACGTGGTGGCCGGCGGCAGCCAGCGCCGCTTCGGCCTGGAACGGGACGCCACCCTGCGTGTGCACCTGGATAAGCAGGAATACCGCGCCGGTGAAAACATGCGTATCTTCATCAGCGCGCCCTATGCCGGTTCCGGGCTGATCACCCTGGAAAGCGACCGGGTGCTCAGCCACCACTGGTTCACCGCTTCCACCAGCGACTCGGTGCAGGAGATCCGCGCCCCGGAAAATTTCGAAGGCCGCGGCTTCGTCAGCGTCTCCCTGGCCAGGGACATCCATTCCGACGCGGTGCACAGCACGCCGTACAGCTTTGCCCTGGCCCCCTTCATCTGCAATATCGAACGGCGCGACTTAAAATTAAAACTGGAAGGACCGGAACTGATCCAGCCCGGCGAAACTCTGCGCATGCGCCTCACGGCGGATAAGCCGGGCCGGGCCGTGGTTTTCGCGGTCAGCGAGGGCATCCTGCAGCTCACCAGCTACCGCACCCCCTCGCCCCTGACCTATTTTCTGAAACAAAACCCGCTGAGCGTATCCACCATGCAGAACTGGGACCTGCTCATGCCGGAATTCAACCTGATGAACCCCGCGATCTTCGGCGGCGGTTATGAAATGGCCAACATGGCCGCTGCTAAGCAGCTCAACCCCTTCCGGCGCAAATCCGAGCCTTCGGTGGTCTATTGGTCCGGCCTGGTGGAGGTCGGCCCCGAGGGCAAGGAGCTTACCTGGGAGACGCCGGCCTACTTCAACGGCAGCCTGCGCCTCATGGCTGTGGCCGCCGGAGAGGACGCCGTGGGCGAGAGCTCGCGGAACACCACGGTGCGCGGACCACTGATCATAACCCCGGACCTGCCGGTGGCCGTGGCCCCTGGTGACGAATTCGAGGTCACCGCGGCCATTGCCAACAATATCGAGGATAGCGGCCAAAGGCTGGCCGTGTCCGTAAAGGTGGAACTGGACCAGGGGCTGGAATTCGTTCGTAAGCCGCCGGAGGAGATCCGTGTGGATGAAGGCCGGGAAGGCAAGGCCGTTTTCCGCCTCAAGGCCACCAAAGAATTGGGGGAAGCGGTAGTGCGCATTTCTGCCCAAAGCTCCTTCCAGGGTCGGGAAATCAATGTGCGACGACCGGTTAGCCTCTCGGTGCGCCCAGCTTCCCCGCGCATGAGCAGCTTCAAGGCCGGGCTCATCAAGGGCAGGGAACAGACAGTGCCCACAGGGCGCGAACTCTTCCCGCAATACGCCCAGGTGGAGGCCAGCCTTTCCGGTCTGCCCCTTCCAATCATGGACGGGCTTTCCGGCTTCCTGACCCGCTTTCCCTATGGCTGCACCGAGCAAATCCTCAGCGCCGCCTTCCCCTATGTGCTGCTGAACCGATCCCCGGAACTCCTGCCCATGCCCAAAGAAATGGACCCAGCCCGCTTCCGCCTGCACATGGAAAAGGCGGTGGAAAAGGGTCTCATCACCTTGCAGGAGCGCCAGGTTTACCCAGGCCGCTTCTCCCTCTGGCCTTATGACAGCTATTGCTATCCCTTCCTGACGGTTTACTCCCTGGATTATCTTTTGAGCGCCCGCGAGGCCGGCTACCGGATCCCGGAGGATCTGTTCAGGGATACTCAAAATGCCACCCGCGCCCTCCTGCAGAGCGCCCCGCAGAGCCTTGAAGGGCTCCGCACCATAAGCTACGCCGCCTGGGTCTATGTCCGTTCCGGGCAACGCTTTACCGGGCTGCCTCAACTAATCCGCGACCTGGACAATAACCTTAACAAAAAGTGGCGCTCCGAACCTTCCGCCGCCCTGCTAGCCGCCTGTTTCAAAATGATGCAGCAGGACAAGGAGGCCGACGAACTGCTTAAAAACGTCCGGGCCCTTGACGGCAAATCCTACACCAATAGCTGGTTTTATTGCCGGCTGTGGGAAAACAGCCTCTTCCTCACCGCCCTGGCCCGGCACTTCCCGGAACAGCTCACCAGTTATGAAGGGAATAAGGCCTTGGTACAAATAATCAATGATGTGGGCTCCGGGGATTATTCCTCGCCCTGCGCGGCGCAGGCGGTGCGGGGCATCGCCGATTACGCCGCCTCAAACCTGGGGCGCAAGGAAAACCTGCTCTTGCAGGCTCTGGACGCCCAAGGCAAAACCCTGCCGGGCGAGGGCACGGGAGAGGCTCTGAAACGCCTCTCCCTGGGGCATGAGGCCGCCTCCTTCCGCTTTTCAGGGGCCGAGGGGCTCTATTGGCAGATAAGCGCCGACGGTTTTGACCTAAAACCCGCCCCGCCCAAGGCCGCGAAAATCTCCCTGGCTACCCGCTATATTCCGGCGGCAGGCAAAAAACTCGAAGACCTCGGCCAAGGGGACGAGGTCTATGTGCTGATCAGCGCCGCAGCCACCGCGGCCACGGACAACGTGGCCATTACCTCCCTCCTGCCCGGCGGTTTTGAGATGGTCATCAGCAAGGCCGGGCAGATCGTGGGCGGCGGCGCTTCCGACCGGGCTCGCCCCCCGGACCGGGAAGATGATGACGAGGATGGCGAATATGAAATAAATGACGAGGATGACGGTGATTACGGCGATTCCGACGACCGGGATTCATCCTGGAACCTGGACGAAACCGCGAGCTATCCCAACCGGACGCACATGCGCGAGGCCCTGGCCATGCTGGAGGAGGCCGGAATCCAGGGGCAGCCGATGAACCTGGTGCACGTGGAGCGCCGGGAGGACCGCATGGTGGCCTACGCCTCCCTGGGCAAGGACGAACGCCTGTTCATCTACCGGATCAAGGCGATCAACAAGGGCAAGTTCACCCTGCCCAGCGCCTTTGCCGAGGCTCTGTACGACCCGGAGGCCAGGGCCAACACCGGCCCCGGCAGCCTGGAAGTGCGCTGAGCGTAACCGGTCTTTTACTGCGCCGAGTGCCAGACATACGGGCAGTGTTCCCGCACTCTGGCAAAGGTTCCTTCGGGGGAAGTTCATCTTCATTTTATTTCCCGCCCAGCATGCCCTTCATCATCTCTTCCATCTGCGTGTCGCGTTTGCAGGGCAATATCACCAGGCTGCTGTTTCACGATCGCAACTTGTTCAAGGCGATTTATGGGAGCCATAAGTTTCCAGGAAGAATAACAGAGCCCAATAACGGAGCCTGGTGGACTAACCTGGAAGAAGATGCGCTACGCGTTCCGTTCGGTCTTGGCGTGCTGTACAGCGCTCCGGCCGCGCTAGCTGCGGGCAAAGCCATAGCGGCCGAGTACTTTGAGGGCGTGGTGATTCAGTCCAGGCAAATCGCCATACAGGGCGGGCAGGCCATGGTCATGGAAAACGTGACCTTTATGGCGGATCGTATGGTGCCATGGGCAGGCGCGGCTATCGGCCCGGTTGGAGATAAAGAGGTTACTGTGCAGAGTGTTCTTAAGTAGAGAAGCTGCCTTCAGCTAAAAAATAGCCCGCTTTGATGAAGCGCTCCCTCCTCCAAACCCCATGTACCGGGTTTGTGCGCTTCCTGGGCATGTCCCGCTGTGGTTTACCCTCCTTTTCCACAGCGGGACTTTTTTATTTAAGGCGTACACTTGTCTAAGATTTGTGAATGCAGTACTATCTACACAAAGAGGATGAATCTATGTCATCAGCGCAGCTTGATATGTACAGAGCCCGGCAAGCCGATATTGTTCGCCAATACGATGGGAAAATTATTGCTGTGAAAGATGGTGAAGTGCAGGGTGTATATGCTACGAAGACTGAAGCGCTGGATGCTATGTGCAGGCGCTTTACTCCTGGTGATTTTTTTAATCATCAAATGCACTCCAGGAGATGAGGAGTATACTCTGCGCTTTCGATCCAGAGGTGTGGTCAATCAGAAACTTTTTTAAAGATAATAGGGTGAACTTTATTACGGCCTGGACCGAGGAATTCATAATATTCTGGACCGAGAATTTCATTGAATTTGCTAAACTCTCCCTTACCAGCAAGTGCAAATTGGTTTGACATTTGCACAGTGCCATCAGTATTTTTAAACAGTCTAATATCCGCATCCTGTATACCGGAATTAGTCGGAGTAACCAGTAAATTATAGTATTCGTTTCCGTCGGCATTTTGCTCTAGTTTTATGTGAACTATGTGTCCGGTTAATTTGGGGTAATCAAAATATTTCATTCGCTTCCTATCTAGAATGCTACCGTTGAAGTGTATTATATACGATCCGGAAGTTCCTTGGATGTCTAGGATCATGTAGGACTCGCCCATCATCTTTATGTCCGGAAAGTAAAGTTTCCAGGTCCCATGCAGCGCCTTGTCCAATGGTTGTGGGGAATCATCCAGGCAGGCTAGGGGTAGATACAACGAGCAGCAGACGAGCGCACAGAGAATGTTACGGTAGAGGGGGCGCATAAAACCTCTTGGGGTAGGTATTCCGGTGGTAGTTAGTTCAGAGGTAATAGTGTTGTCAAGTCTGGAGCTGTTCTAGGCATAGATTCTTCTGGAAAATCCCTCTAGCGCTACGGCCTGCAGCACCTTGCGCAAGTTTTCTTCCCCGGCCATGTAGCCTTCTTGGTTGTCCAGTACAGGATCCTGCCGTGGGCTGGAAGAGGTACTCAGTTGTTCGTGTATCCACAGATGGGCGCGGCGGCTGATGTAGTTCAAGTTGCTAGAACCGCCGCCCTCACCTTGGGCGTCTCCCAAAAGCAGTGGGGTTTCTGGGCCTTCCGGACCAGCTCCGCTCTTCTCAACTGTTAGCTCGGCGAACTCAAGATAGTCTTCAAAAGCGCAGATGCCCCGTCGCTGTGTTTGGTAGGCCATTAGTGGAGAGGATTGGGGATTTTCTGGAGATTTGCTTGTATCCAGGTATTGGTCACGCGCCGCGGCAAAACTCAAAGCGTCGCTCCCGGGTCCCTGACCTAACATACATTTGTAAATTAAAGACATTTTACCCGAGTCATGCACTACGTCCCCCAGCACCGGTACTGGGCAAGGCACGGGTATTTGAGCAGCCTCGTTCAGCGAGCGTGCGTAAAACATATCCACCGAGGTTCGCGCCGAGGTATCAGTTAAGGTATGCTCCACGGTATGGTCGCGGTCGGAGGGGTATTATAAGTAGAGGTAATGCTCACCGCCAAAGTTGGCATAAGCACTCCGGCGATGTATACTCGCCGGTCTACGTTAAAGATGTTCATGTTGCCGAACATGGGACGAGTTTTTTCAGCTGCTTCAGACATGCGCGGCTCCTAATCCGTAAGCGGAATTGTATTCGTGGCTATCCTCTGTTGGTCAATGCGATGAATCGCAATCCGCGTGGCGAGCTGGATATCGTTTACGACGCTCCCGGCGCCAGGCCTTACACCATGCACGTGTATTTCCGGTGGGTTCCCTCGCACAAGGGGTATAACGATAGAATGCTGGTTGTTATGGGGATGTCCACCAAGTCGGTGGACCAGGGAATCACCCGGTACCTGGAAGTAGGCATATTGATGCTGATCTTGGTGGCCGCGTTGTTTATCTTTTGGAACTTGGCTTTTGCGCAACAGTTGGGGCACCTTTGGCTCAAGAAGTATCGCGCCGAGCATCTGGAGGCTCAGGCGGCCCAGGCGGCCGCGGAACTTGAGGAGCTCCAGGGCGATGGCGGAGAGGATCGGAAAAATCCAAGTTAAATTTGTAAAGGCTGAGGCCTTTCGAGGTGCGCTGTGGTAATCGAGGGGCCGCAACTTTTTTACGCTGCGATGCTGGTGCTGTTCTCCATGAGCGGCGCCTGCGTTAAGTGGCTCCGCAGGCTGGACAAGGGACCTACTCCAAAGTTCGTGTCTCTGGTAAGTGAAGCGGCCAGCGCCGCCTTTTCGGGGGTGCTGCTTTATTTTGTTTATGCCTGGCAGGAGTGGAATCCGTACCTGACGTTATGCGCCGCCGGATTACTGGGCAACCAGGGGTCCAATGGCATAGGCGTAATAACCAGAATGGTGTCCGCCAGGAGTGGTGTGGATTTGCAGGCGGTTAACGATTCAGACGCTGACCGGAGGTAGCTTATGCACTTTAGTGGTTACGAAGGCGAGTGGCGTTGGCCGCATTTCACGGCTCAGAGGTTGTCCTGTTCTTGTTGCGGCGGACTATACGTGGATGAGTATTCTCTGGACAGGCTTGAAGACCTTCGGGTTACCTGGGCCAATCCAATCATCCTTACCTGCGGGCACCGATGCGCGAAGAATAATGCCAGAGTCGGGGGGGTGCCGGGGTCGCAGCACCTGAAGCTGGCTTTTGACTGCGCTATTCCTGCGGCGGACCAAAAGGCTTTTGCCGCGTTGGCCAGGGCCAAAGGGTTTACGGGTATCATCCGGTACCCCAAGAGGAACTTCGTGCATTTGGATTGTCGGAAGACTCCTTACGAAGGTGAGGTCGTGAGCTGATAGACTGCCGGACCAAAAATTGTTAATTAAAGACCCCCTGAGGCATGTGTCTCAGGGGGTTTTTTAGTTTTAGTTTTTGGGGGCAAATTTGGGGGCAAGCACTTTTCCAAACAAGCATTTTACTAATAAAATACAATGGTTTATGTTAGGAAAGTATATGAAAGGCTTTTCAGTAAGGTCTTCATGGAATACTCCTGTTTTATAATGGCTATTTTTTGTTTTCCCCGTAAGCAATCAGTAAGACAACATTTCCGACACATCGGAAAAACCGACCCGGCAGCGGAAGGCGCCGTCAAAAAAGACCAGCGCCCAAGTATCTCCCTTCTTGAGCTGGCAGCTATATTTGCTTTCGCCCTCCTCCTGGTTCTGCCAGGAAATCTTCCAGCCGGACGCTTCCAGGATCCTGGCATAGGCCGCGGCCTCTTCGTTGCTTACCCCGAAATAGTCGAACCAGGCTACCCAATTTTTCGCGGGGAGCTTCCCCCTGTCGGCCCGCAGATCCCACTTAGCGCTACGATCATTGCCCTTGTCGTCCCAACACATCACCTCACATTCGTCGTAAGGCGAAAGAGCCACGCCCACCTGGGGCAGGGTCCAGCCGTTGAAACTCTTGGGGAGCTGGTGGACGGCGGGGGTGATCATGAAAATGACGGTCTTGTCAAAGCCGCCCTGGTCCGCGCTGCCGAGATAGTTGGTTCGGACGCGCGCATAAGCGTAATAGCCGTTGCCTATATATTCATGGATACCCTGGTGCTCGTTGGTTAGCCCTCCAAAAAAGCCGTTCCCCTCCAGCGTCTTCAGAAAGGCCTCCGCCTGCTCCTGGGCGCAGTCAAAAACTAGGCCCCAATTCTCGTACCTGGAATTGACAAAGTACATGCTGCCCACCTCATTTCTGTCGCTCGGCATGGATCTATGCTCTTTGGTTTTGTGGGTGGTATTGTCCACCTTGACGCCGGGTATTTCCCCAGGTACGCAAGGCGGCAGCGCCGCGCTGTCCCACTCGCCATTTTTCCAGAAATAGTGGTCATGCCCGTCCCAGCCCTGAGGCGGGACAGGCCGGGAGGCCAGGGCGGAACCCGCGAAGCAGAAAGAAACCAGCAGGGCCAGAGTCGCGTAACACATTTTTTGCATAATCCTTCTCCTTGAGTGCTGCTGGTTTGAATCCGGCTCAGAGGAGCGCCCACAGCAACAAAAATCCTTTAAGGGCGGTCTTCATAGCCTCACTCCTCATGGCAACGCCGCAATGGTTATGCTCATTATCCGTTTCATCTCATCCTCCCTTGGTTATTTACATATTTTGACGGTTGATCAGCCGCCGCCATCGTTTTTTAAATTGAAAATTTTCATACAAGTCTTCTCTTCAGGAAAAATTAATTTTTGAATTTGCTTCGCTTATTCCAAGAAAAACCCGGATGGGATAATCTCACAAATATCAATGGCGAGCTTAAGAGCGTTTTGGGATATTTTTATATTTTGCGCGTTCTCACAGGAGCCAGCTCCTGAATTAATTTCTATGGGATCTTTCAGTCCTAATAATCTTCCGGTATTGAACAGACGAATTTTATCAGCGTCATACAAGTATCCGAAGTTTTCCGGATCTTTTAAAGAATCCATTTTAATTCCATATCGTGACCAATCGCCCAAGTATAATGTCTGTTTTCCTTTTTTAACTTGCTCAACAGCATTTTTATTTATTTGTGAAGAGAGGCTGCTTTTAAATTCTGTAAAAAGGTTTAAATTAAAGAGGAGTTCCCCATTCAATATAATTGAAATTGTATCCTTGTTTTCAAGAACAATGGTTGCCTGCCCCTTATCCGGGGTCCAACGCACTATCTCGTCAAAGGCTTTTTTCAAAGAAAATTCACCCAGATCGCCCGCGCAAAATTCGGCGAAAATCGCTTTTCTTACTCTATAATTATTAAGCGTGGTAATTGGATGTCCGTTACTGTCACAAACCATTATATCAATTATCTTGCTCACATCTTACTCCAAATTATCAAGACATCGTGGCTTTTTTAGGATTACTGGAAAGCAGCATCTCTTCTGACGTGCCTTTCAAATTATTGGTATATCTTAAAATGACGCCTGGGCTATGAAAGGGAATTTCAATCGGTTGCGCGTTTACCTCTTGAAGAGATCGTTTATCCCCCGGCGATATCCCCGGCGGTGTCCGTGACCACGTTGCCGTCGCTTCCGCTCGCAGAGGTTTCACCCTGGCCTCCGCCGGAAGCGCAGCCTGAAAGCAGGCCTAAAATAAAGGCTGCCGCCAAAACCCGTACCCCGTACTGACGCATAAAAACTCCTTTGGTTTTACAAAATGCGCTCCCTGGCGCATTTTTCCGTCAACGATGCAAGCCGGTTGAAAAATGATAAAATATGGACGTTCAAGAAGACTGCGAAATAGCACGGTGGAGAAGGCGATGGATATTACCCGGCGGGTAGTTTTGTCCCGGGATCGCAAAAACCACCCCCAGGGTAGGGATGGCCGTGGTGATTCCCGCGGGCGTCTTGCGGGACGAAGGGATTGCGCCGACGCATGCCGCGCGGCGCGGATTGTTGCCTATCCCTGGACGCGCCTCATCATCTGGACATACAGCATCAATGCCTTGCGCGAAGGAACATTCAGCTTGCGGTAGATATTTTTGTTGTGGAATTTTATGGTATTGATGGATATATGCAACTCTTCCGCTATTTCTTGCGTGGAATGCCCTTGTAAATACAGATCAAAGACACTCTTCTCCATCTTGGAAAGGGTGTCGATGTTCCGCCTGAACGCATAAAATGCCGACATGTCAACGTCTTCCACCGAGACGTCCGGAACTTGGGAATTCATAGCCAGGAAATCCAGCAAGTCGTCTATTTCATGAATGTTCGTTTTCTGGGCTACCCCGGCTTTGACGGCGTCAATGCCGCTGACAAGAGGCACTATGCACTTGCGGCTGATATACCAGCACAAGACCCCGGCCATGCCGAAAATGGCCACGCAATAGAGCAATATTTTCGCGTTATTTTTATAAATCGCGATGATGTAATCTTCCTTGGGTATGAAACAGGCCACCACCCATGAACCGGCATCCTCTACGACCGGCGGGGATAGTGTAGTTTTTTTGTACATACCGACAAAAGTTCTTCCGTCAGGCAACGAGAAGGTGGTAAGGGGGCCTTCTTGTTCCGTCCGCAGATCGCCATTGCCGAGATCGGCAAAATAGCCCGAGGCCACGCCAGCTTCCAGGCCGGAACCGGAAAGTATGGTCTGCCCCTGTCTCCGGGCGATAAGGCCGGTTATGCGGGCATCAGGGTCGGCGCTCACCGGGTGCATCAATTTGAAGAACATGGCGCTGATCTCAAAGCCGCAAGCGCCGTATGTCCGACCGTCTTTCCCGACAATGGGGACAAACAGAGCCATGATCTGTTCCGAGGTGCCATGCAGCCGCATGGCCGGATGGTAATAATAACCCTCCATAAGATTTTTGGAGGCGCTCTCAATAACTTTGCGGTAAAACGGCATCCGCTGCGTCGCGAATTCCAGTTCCCATTTGTTGTGAAATATCAGACCGTTTTCAAGAGCGACTTCATGCGTGCCCCTGGTCCAGAGAATGCCAGGGTTAACGGGCCTGGAAACAGTGATATTCGCCAGTTTCAAGTATAAGCCGCACCGGGAATGCTCGCTGCCTGGCAAGGAAGTATTGACGGTAGCGTCAAAAATGATAAACGCGCCGCTGCAATCGGGGAAGAGCAGGGTATTGCGCACTATGGCGAAGGTATTGCGCTGAAGCGCGGTAATCAGTCTGGGGTTGTCGGAAATATCGTCAAAAGAGGCGCCGTGTTCGGCAAGCGTTCTTTCCATCTCCCTGGCGGCCAGGGTGGATAAATGGATGCCCCTGGCCGCGGTGTCGCCGAAATAAGCGGAAAGACGCTCTTCATAGTATGACAGATCCTTGGCCAGCGCAACCGCTACATTATCACCTGAAGGCGATAGGTTTAGTGTAAAGACCAGCAGGAGAGCGCAACTGAGCAATCCTACAGCCATAAGCACAAGATATAAAATAAGCCTCCGGCGCAGATTAATGCTGTATTTGCTGTCATTATTACGAATTTCAAGAATTTTTTTGATATAGGAAAACATGCCAGCTTTAATCCAACGATTGTTCAAATTCTTGGAATATACTATGCAAAAGTTCTGGAGAAATCTGAGCGTCATTGCGAAGAGATTTTCTGTATTTACTAAAAATTTCGCGTTGTAATTCAGAAAAATCCCTCTCCATTTCCCCGTAACCTTCAAACAATGGCGGAACATAAAACGAGTGTTGCATGTGCATGTTACTGATTGTTTTATAAAGATCTTTATAGGAATCGCTTGTAAATGAAGGCCAATCCTCTTTTACAAGAGCCATGTGGGCATCTTCCTTGACAGGCGAATACCCTGTTGCTGTGACAAATGGCACATTATTTTCCGTATCCGTCAGCCACCGGCCAAAGATGGAAGCCGCGTATTCCTTTTGCGGCGTGGATTTGATGACGCCCAGCCCCCCTCCACGCTGGACGGCAAGAAGCCTGCCTTCCTGAAAAGTGGGCACCGGCAGAATTTTCAAACGTAAAGGTATGGTCGTATTATCAGGATAGGTGACCGTATCTTTGAAATACAGGACGGATGCCGTCGATCCAACGCCACACAGGGTTTCACCCGTCATCATGGCCGTCGTTGAATAACCGCCGAGCAGGCACACTCCGCCGGACAGGGCGGATTCGGCCAGTCTGTGCCACACTTTCCGGAACCGCTCATCACGGAAGTTTATCTTCTCGCCCTGAAAGAAGTTTCCCCCCAAGGAAACCGTATTCAACATGCTGTAATGCAGCCAGTCGTCATACTTGAAAAAGGCCTTGCCGCCGGACCACTTATAATAACGCGTCGCCGCCGCGAACATGCCTTCCCAGGTCGCGAGGTCGTCGTAACTGACGCCGGATTCCATGGCGAATTGATCGAAAATGGTCGCGTTGATGAACAGGACATTTAAAGACTTGGCAACGGGGAGAAGCACCAGCCTGCCGTCAACCGTTCCTTCTTCAACAAACGAAGAAATAAATTCCAGCCGCTTTTCCTCTGGCAGCCAATCTTTCCAGTTCATCAGGCGTTCCGGGCCGATGGCGAAAACCGTCTTGGGATAGGTGATGAACATGTCTGGAAGGCTACCCGCTCCCGGGTATTTTTTCGCGGCGGCGACAAGGGCGAAATGGATATCCGTGGAGTTGGAAACCGCGGTCACGTTGACGACAATGCCTTTTTCACGCCCGACAGTTCGGTTGAAGCGAGCCACGAGGCCGTTCATCGGGCCGTCCGTCTGGGCGCCAAAGACGTGCCACAGCGTCAGCGTGACGGGCTTTTGGGGATCAAGCAAAGAATCGGAGCACCCTACCAGCAGACAACAAATAATAAGCACAAGACGCAGCAGGCGGATGCCGCCACCGGGGCAACCGGGGCGTTTACATGCCATGGCGCAACACCGGGGTGGTGAAGCGATCCCGCCAGAGGTCACCGGTTTTAGGGGTATTATCCATACGGAATAAACCGCCGCCGCCCTTCATGGCGTTGACGCTGATGGGGATGTGATAGGCCAGTTGAATCTGCCAGCGCTCGCCGTTAAAACGTTCCGTGCTGAACAGGCCCGCGCCGATATGGATGGAGGGCAACGGATTCCACTGCACTCTGCCCTTGAGGCCTGAAATGTTCTCAATACGCTTGCCTTGCAGACGATAGGCCCCACCGAAGACCCATATTTCACCCAGTTGATCCGGCAAGGGCAGACGGTAGCCCAGCTCGCCGTCCGCCCCGCCCAGGGCGGTTTCATAGGCGCCGGAGCTATCGGAATGGACCGCCGCGCCATACAGTCCACGGCCGGAGATATTTTTGCCCGCCTCTTTCTCATCCGTCAGGCGGAAATAAACATTCAGACGGGCGTCCAGCCTGTCCGAAAGCATCTCCAGGCCGCCGCCGGTGTCGAACAGGATATTGTCATACATGGAGTACTGCCCATCCAGGTACCAGTTCAATCCCAGGATAACCCCTTTGTGGAAAGGGCCGCTTCCCCCGAACTGGCCGCCGGGCAAAAAGACGCGGTGCCCGATGCCCATGTAGGCGCGCTCAGCGCCGTGCATGCCGTCCTTGATTTTCAGGTTAACCCCCGCTCCGGGGTTGACGAAAAAGGCGGCGTTATTGGGCGACTCAAAGAGCGGCATCATGAAATCCGCAACACCGTACACGGCCTCTCTGGAAAAATAGCCGCTGAAAGTAGCTGTGCCATCGGTAAAATCAGCCCCTTGGGCCGTGCCTACCGACAAGCCCAGAATAATAGCACAGAGCTTAAGACAACGGATGGCTTTACGCATGGGTCCCCCACAAGTTTAGTAATTTTCTAGACTTGCTACCCCAAAGAAAAAAAAGTGTCAACCTAAAGACTAGGGAGGCAGGGGATTGTTTTAAGCGGGTTTTGTTCTGATCTTACCAGTTGTTCCTGGGCTTGATGCGCGCGGCCTTGCCCTTGAGTTTGCGCAGGTAGTACAGCCGGCTGCGGCGTACGCGCCCCTGGGTGACCAGTTCGATCTTCTCAATGATCGGCGAATGCATGGGCAGGACACGCTCCACGCCCACGCCGTCGGAGATCTTGCGCACGGTGAAAGAGGCGTTCATCCCACCCCGGTGGATTCGGATGACATTCCCTTGAAAGACCTGGATGCGTTCCTTTTCCCCTTCCACGATGCGCAGATGCACCCTGACGGTGTCGCCGGAGCTGAAAGAGGGCAGATCCAGGCGCAGTTGTTCGCTTTCGATATTTTTGATCAGCTTCATATACATTCCCTTTTTGGCGCGTTAGCGCCGTACTTGTCAGCCCCATTCGCCCAGAAGGCGATCCAGCAGAACCGTCCCGGCACAACGCACCGAAAGGTGGTTATAAGGCGCGACCCAACGCAGGGGCGGCAGAATTGCGTCGCAACGGGCCAGAATTTCCGGGGCCAGCCCGTGTCCCGTACCCAGCAAGAGGATAGCCGGATGCCTATATAAAATTTTTCGAGCCCCGTCAAAGGTTATTGTCATTTCGGCCCTAGCCCCGCTCCCCCAAATTTTCGGGCTTTGGCCGTGCCGCTCTTCCACCAGACTCACGGCCTCATCCAGATCCGCGGCCGGGATGACACGGGCCAAGGCTTCCCGGCGATCCGGGTTGCTTTGCCCGCCGGGACCAGAAAGCCAATGGGCCAAAAGTTCATCCAGGATGGTCCGCTGATCTTCCATCGGGGTAACAATGAACAGCCCGCCCAGCCCATAGGCACGGGCGGCTCTCGCCAGGTCATGCGCATCCAGGTTGGTCAGGGAAGTGCTGGATACCCGTCCTTCCCGGTCCAACACCGGGTAATGCAGGAGGGCCAAATACAGGCCAGGCCCCAGGAGCTTGCGCGGGCTGGACCTCGCCCAATCCATATCTTCCCGCCCGAGCAGGGACTTTTCCAGCAGTTCCGGACGCCGCTCCAGGGTGGAGAGCAGAGCCTCGCGTCTGCGCCAGCGGGCTATGCAGGCGTGATCCCCGGAAAGCAGCTCTTCCGGCGCCCGGAGACCGGCGTATTCCTCCGGCCTGGTGTAGTGGGGATATTCCAGAATCCCGGCGCTAAAACTCTCTTCCAAGGCCGATTCCCCATGCCCCATGAAACCGGGAAGAAGACGGCATACGGCCTCGGTCACGGCCAGGGCCGCGGCTTCTCCCCCGTTCAGCACAAAATCACCCACCGAAATTTCCTCCAGGGGGAACAAGGCGCGTAGCCGCTCGTCGATGCCTTCATAACGCCCGCAAAGTAGGGTAATTTCCTTCTCCCCGGCCAGCTCGCGGGCCAGGGACTGGTCAAAGGGCCGCCCTCTCGGTGAAAGCAGGAAGGCACGGGGGATCTTCCCGGAAGAAGACTCTGCTATGGCGCGCAAGGCGCGGGCCAGGGGATCCGCCAGCATGACCATGCCGGGGCCTCCTCCGTAAGGGCGATCATCAACGCTCTGCCGCCGGTCATCCGTATAGACGCGCGGATTGTGAAAGGCAAACTCGACAAGGTTCGCGGCCACGGCCCGTTGCATGAGGCCGCAGTCCAAAGGGGATGAAAAAAACTCCGGGAAGAGGGTGACCAGGTTAATCTTCATGCAGATACAAATCCAGCAGCCCCGGCGGCGGACAGATCACCGTCCGTCCGGCCTTGGGGTCCAGTTCCCGCACCAGTTCCCCCACCGCCGGGAAAAGCGCCTCCCGGCCCCCCGGGGTGACAATATGCCAAAGTTCCTGCCCGGCCGCGACTTCCACCCGGTCCAGCACGCCGAGATAGGCCGGTTCCGCCTGTCCTTCCTCCTGGGTCCAGACGCGCAGACCGGGCAGATCCCCAAGATAAAATTCGCCGGGCGGCAGTTCCGGCAGGCGGGCCCTGGGGATGCGCAGAGGCCGCCCGCGCAGGGCCTCGGCCTCCTCACGGCTCTCCACCCCTTCCAGGCGAAGGAGCAAAACGCCGTGCGCCCGGCGCGATTCCAGGATACGTCTTGGTTCGGGCAGGTACACTTCGTCCCTTAATAAATCAGGGGACTCCGCGTGGCATTCCACGCGGAGTTCCCCTTTGACTCCGTGCGCTCGGACGATATATCCGATTTCAAACAAGTCTATTCCAGAATCTCCAGCACGCAACGTTTTTTTTCCTTGCTGGCCGAGGCGCTCAGGATGGTGCGGATGGCCCTGGCCGTGCGGCCCTGCTTACCGATCACCTTGCCCAAGTCCTCCCTGGCCACGCGCAATTCCAACACCGTGGTCTGTTCCCCTTCCACTTCCACTACCGATACCTCCTCCGGTTTGTCCACCAGAGACTTTGCAGTGTACTCAACCAGTTCTCTCAGCATAGCCACCTCATGAGTGATAATAGGTTAAAGAGCTCCACTGAGAAAACTCCCCACCCCGCCGGCAGACGATGCGGGAACGTGGGAACCTGCGCCGGAGATAGACCCTAAGCCTTGAACTGGTTGAGAAGGCTGCGCACAGTATCGGAGGGCTGCGCTCCTAGAGAAATCCATTTTTGTACTTTTTCCTGGTCAAGGTGAATTTCAGCCGGGTTACTCATGGGATTGTAATATCCCAGAAATTCCAGCGGGCGTCCGTCACGGCGCGTACTGCCCTCAATGGCCACCACGCGATAGAACGGACGCTTTTTGCTGCCTGAACGAGTTAATCTCAGTTTAACTGCCATTTGGAACTCCCTTTTTGGTTATACACCATTTAGAAAAAAAATATCAAGCTTCCAATATTTTTTATTGCCTATTTTTTACAACGCCGCCGGGCGGCCTTGCGCAACTTTTTTTTCTTTTTCGCAGCGCTCCTGGAAGGACCTGGAGCCTGCCCTCTCCCCTCCGCGCCGGGAACACCGGAAAGCCCGGCTAGGCCGGAAAGCCCGCCAATTCCCGGCAAGCGGCCCAGGCTCTGCCTTATTTTCCCTAGGCCTCCTTTTTTGCCGCCCATGACCTCGCGCATCATACCGCGCATCCCCTCAAACTGCTTGAGCAACTGGTTCACCCTGGCCACACTGACCCCGCTACCCTTGGCCACGCGTAGTTTGCGGCTGCCGTTGAGGATTTTCGGGTTGCTCCTCTCTTCCGGGGTCATAGAGTTGATTACGGCCTCCATAACGACCATTTCCTTCTCCGGCATGGAGGCGTCTTCCAGCTTCCTTCCCAGCCCGCCCAGACCGGGGATCAATTTCATGATGCCTTCCAGGGAGCCCAATTTCTTGATCCGTCGCAAATTGGCCCGGAAATCCTCCAGGTCAAACGCCTCCCGGCGAAACTTGGCGGCCAGCTCTTCAGCTTCCTCGGCCTGGATCGCCCCCTGGGTCTTTTCCAGAAGGGTGAGCATGTCGCCCATCCCCAAAATACGTCCGGCCACGCGCTCAGGGTGAAAAGTCTCCAGCTCCGGGATCCTCTCGCCCATCCCCACAAACTTGACGCTCTTGCCGGTGACGGACTTTATGGACAGGGCCGCTCCTCCCCTGGCATCGCCGTCCATCTTGGTGAGGATTACCCCGGTCAAACCCAGCCGCTGATCAAAGGCCTCGGCCACATTCACCGCTTCCTGCCCGGTCATGGCGTCCGCCGCCAGGAGGATTTCTTCCGGCCGCACCCGCGCCTTGATGACCGCCAGTTCATCCATGAGCGGCTGATCAATATGCAGACGCCCGGCCGTATCCAGCAGCAGCACGTCGCATCCGGCCTCTTTGGCCGCCTGCATCGCCCTGGCGGCGATATCCTCCGGGCGCATCTCCGGGGCGGGTGGGAAACACGGCATCCCGAGTTGCCCGGCCAGCACGGCGAGTTGCTCAATCGCCGCCGGGCGGTAAACGTCCGCCGAAACCAGGTAGGGTTTATGCCGGCGTTCCCTCAGCCAGTGCGCCAGCTTGGCGGCCGAGGTGGTTTTGCCAGACCCCTGAAGGCCCACCAGCATAATCACATGCGGGGGGAGTCCCTCCAGGCGCAGATCCTGGGTCTCGCCGCCCAGGATGGCGGTCAGTTCCTCGTGCACCACCTGGACAAAACGCTGGGTCGGGGTAATATTCCGACCCAGTTCCAGCCCCATGCAACGCTGGCGCACGGCTTCCGTGAAATCCTTGACCACCCGGAAATTGACGTCCGCCTCCAGCAAGGCCAGACGCACCTCGCGCAGTCCTTCCTGGACGTTCCGCTCATCCAGCCTGGCCTGCCCGCCAAGGTTCCGAAAAACCCCGCGCAGCCGATCCGTAAGATGGTCAAACATAAATTAGCTCCGCCTGAACCGATAATTGTTACTCTGCCTGAGGCGTAGCGTCAAGGGATAATAGTATCCGGCGGCGTCCATGCGCCTCATGGTCTCAGGGTTCTACAGAAGGGGTTGATGTTTTGAAATGCAACGCCCCTGCGGTTTTGGCCGCAGGGGCGTTGTTTTTTAAGCTGGCGCCGACCTGCTTTCCCACACATGAGTATGCAGTAT
>Ga0082212_10001269_pt1 | contig 37279 bp, 32 predicted proteins | sample TergutNt197P3_FD_71548 | JGI IMG/M metagenome (GOLD analysis project Ga0082212, IMG submission 71548) | Neocapritermes taracua P3 segment gut microbial communities from Petit-Saut dam, French Guiana - Nt197 P3 | ecosystem: Host-associated > Arthropoda: Insects > Digestive system > Gut ...
CGAGATCCTTTCCAAGGAAGATCCTACTTTTATCGCCAGAGAAAACGAAGAGACAGGGCAGCTTATTATTTCCGGCATGGGAGAACTCCACCTTGATGTCCTTGTTACAAAGATCCTTAAAGATCACGGCCTTCAGGCAAGAGCGGGGAATCCGCAGGTTACGTACCGTGAATCAATAGCAAAAACGGTTGAGAAAACAGGTCGTTTTTCACGTGTTATTGCCGGCAAGGAAAATGCCGCCGCCCTTAACTTACAATTGGAGCCGCTTAAACGGGGATCGGGGAACCACTATGTTTGTTCTGTAAAAAACAAAGGCAAAATTCCGGATTTAATTTTTGAAGCGGTAGAACGGGGAATCAGGGGGGCGATGGCTTCCGGAATAATGCTTGGTTATCAATGTATAGATATTGGCGTTACATTAAAGGATATTGAATATTCGGAAGTAACCGGAACTGAATTTGCCTACGAAGCTTGTGCCAGCATGGGCTTTGACGAAGCAGCCCGTGAGGCGGACCCTTTTCTCCTTGAGCCCATTATGGCAGTGGATTTATTTTCGCCCAAAGAATTTGTAGGTGATGTAATAAGCCTTGTAACCCAGCGGGGAGGACAGGTGCTCAGCATGGATTCCAAGGGAGACAGCGATCTGGTTAAGGCAACCGCCCCCATGGCAAAAATGTTTGGCTTTATGACATCTCTCCGTAGTGTAAGCCAGGGCCGCGCTACCTTTTCCATGGAATTTTCCCATTTCGAGAAAAAGAATTAAATCCACAATGCCCCGAGTACCTGTATGACTATCAGTTTAGTTTAATCCCAAAGCGGATCGTAATTAAACGGGATCTCCGGATCTTCAGAATTATAGAATAGTGAATTCGATCGGTTGTCACTGCTTTCAAAGAGGTACCGCAAATCATCCGGAATTACCGGCATCCCATACATATCCATCCAATCCGAGGAATGTGTTTCCACTCCGTGTTGATCGCAACGTTCTTCGGGAATGGTACCTGTTAGGAAGGTTAAACTGATTGTAGCGGGGCAAGCAGGTTTGGGCAGTAACCCCGAAGCCCGGCAAACTGTGCCTTCAACAACACCTGCAGGCCGTGGGAAGTCACGCCGGGGAAGTCCCTGGTTATATTCCTGCATTAAGTTCCCCCAGATTGGAGCGGCCAGGGTAGCGCCGGAAACGTTCATCCCCAGGGAATTACCGCCTTTGTCAAAACCAAACCAGACAGCTATGGTGTAGTAAGGGGTATACCCTACGGCCCAGGCGTCGGACCAGTTCTGGGTTGTTCCTGTTTTACCGCCGGCCGGGATTCGGTATAAAACGCCTTTATCGTCTCTTACGTTAAGCTTAGCGCCATAACCGGAGCCGAAAGCCAAAGTTCCCATTTCAATTGCTTTGGCGCCAAGCCGTGTCATAATGTAGGCGTTTTGAGGGCTTATCACCTGAACAGGTGTACTTCTATTGACTTCGCGTATTTCCTGTTCGTAATTTTTTATTATTCTTCCTTCCCGATCTTCTATTCTTGTAATTGCATAGGGAGTAACCGCCCTACCCTGATTGGCAAAAACGGCAAATGCCCTGGCCATAGATAACGGTGACACCGCTATAATACCCAAGCCCATGGGATAAACCCGCGGGAAAGTCCTTTCTTTTTCTGCCGGATCGTTAATATCAAGTAATGCAGCTGCTCTGTCTATGGCGGCGTCAAAGCCAATGCCGTCGAGTATTTTAAGTGAAGGAATGTTCAATGAAAGCCCCAGTGCTTCATACAAAAGCACCGGGCCTCTCCAGGTACCCTGGTAATTGTTTGGTACATAAGCTTCCCCATTGGCAGCGTAAAAGACAACAGGCGCATCGTAGATCAATGTGGACATGGCAAATTTACGTGAATCTATTGCCGCCGAATAGTACAGCGGCTTAAAGGCGCTTCCGGGCATTACCCGGGCCTGAGTAGCCCTGATTAATTGGTTTGTTTCGTTGTACTGGGAGCCGCCAATGATAGTTTTAATCTGGCCTGTTTCGTTTTCCAAAACTACCAGTGCCCCTTCAACAATACTTTCTTCAGTGAATGATTTAATCCGGCGATTTGAAGCTGCCGTCATGGGTTTTAGTTCAGGAATGTCAAAGATCAAAGAAAGGAGGTCTACGGTTGGGTTTAGCTCCCTGCCGTATCTATTTACCGCTTTTATTTCGTTCTGGTTTTCTGTCGCTGCAAAAACGTCTTCGATATTGAAAACAAGGGTAAGCATATTTGCCAAAGGTACGTATACCCGTTCTGCTCTGGCTGTACCGTAACCGGAACTCCTCTTATACATTGAGTTGGCCGATGCAATACCCTCGGCCATTTCAGCTTCTGCCAATTGTTGAAAACGAAGATTCAGAGTGGTATGAACTACATACCCGTCGCGGTAGTAGTCCATTTCACCGTACATCAGCTTATCCAATTCACGGCGAATGTATTCGCTAAACCAGGGGGCCTGGTCTTCCCGTGCAAAGTAAGATGAAAGCCCCAGCCTGGTAGGATCATAAGAAGCCCAGTATTCTATGAAAGATGCATCTGCCTCTTCCTTGGTTGCATAACCAAGTTCTATCATCTTTTCCAATACCGACTTTTGGCGATCCATTGCCGCATTGGGCTCCAGAATAGGATTGAATTTGGCAGGGCTGGAAAGCTGGACAACCAAAACTGCCGACTCAGCCAGGGTCAGTTCCCTTGCGCTATGGTTAAAAAAATATTTACTTGCCGCTTCGACCCCGTAGGTGCCGGGCCCCATGATCATTTGGTTGAGGTAGATTTCCAGGATTTCATTTTTGGTGTATCGCCGTTCCATTTGGATAGCCCACCACAGTTCCTTGAGTTTACGGGATATAGTCTTTTCCGTACGATCCGTATAAAGGGTTCCTGCAACCTGCTGGGTAATAGTAGATCCTCCGCCTAAAGTTACTCCGGTTACCTGACCATATACCGCTCTTGCTATGGCACGCAGGCTAAAACCGCGGTGGTTATAAAAATCAGGGTCTTCCCGGGCTAATACGGCCAGAATCAGGTGACGGGGAAGTTCATTTAAAGTAATAAGTTCACGCTTTTCATCGGCGGAAAACTCGGTTATGATTTCCCCTGCATCATCAAACAACCGTGTAGGCAAGGCTGGGTTTAAAGATTTGTAGTTTTCGGTATGTTCTATATTTCCCGTAGCGGCAATGGACAGCCCCAAGCCTACTCCAATAAGCCCTGCAATAATGACTATAAAGACCGCCGCCAGCCGAATAAAAACAAAACCCTTCATATGGTAGTAGATTAAGCATACTGTTCCATAATGTCAACCCTACGTAAAAGTGTTGGTTGACTGCTATTTTTCGGGAATTTGGACAGTTATTCTAAAATCTGATATTTTGGAACAGCCCGGTTAAAGAAAAAATTATAAAGTACCGATAGATAAAATGTCGGAACTATAGTTCCCCTCCCAAATCACTATATTTCCGACATGCCTCAAGGGCGGGCCGGCTGAACTCCAGTTCACCGGCCTTTTTTTTGGAAATTTTTTTGGGGTTTGTTAGCGGCAATAAGACTTGAACTTATGACCGAACGGATATGAGCCGTTTGCTCTACCAACTGAGCTATGCCGCCATGCCGCCTTTAGGCGGCTAATAAAATACAATACCACTCGGCAAACGGCCCAGAGGGACGTATGCCGCCATGCCGCCGATGGCTTTAGCCGAGGCGGCCAATAAAATACAATTCCACTCGGCACCAGCCCCAAAGGCTGATGCCGCCATGCCGCCTTTAGGCGGCCAATATAATACAATTCTACCAGACTCTACCCAAAATGGTGGTTCTTGTCAACCAGGAAAGGGAATACATTGCCATTGACGCAGAAACAGGGGGTTAGTAAACTTAGTATCTGAATGAATAGGAGGAGAATGTGAGTATCTCTAAAAATACCTTCGATAAATTACAGTTTTTTGGCTCGGCATTCTCTGAAATCCTTACCCATAGCAAGGTTTCACCCGGAAACCCGTTACGCTGGACAATAATTGTCAATCCAAGCGCCGGCGGGTTTACAATCGGCAGGCGCTGGAAAAAACATCATGACGATCTGAAGAAAACGCTGGAAAGCGCCAGGGCAAACCCCCTGCGAAGTGATGCATCCCCTTCGGAATTAAGCGGGAAGGAAAACGAAAACGGTCAGCTGGGGGTGTATGGGATTGTACCAACAAGCGGGCCGGGAAATGCGTCCGAGATTACCAATGCGCTGTTACAGGAAATGGCCGGATCGCCGGGAACGTTTCACCTTTTTATTACCGCGGGGGGGGATGGCACTCATCTGGAAGTGCTGGAAACCCTTTTTCATGCTGCGCCTGCACAACTCTCCAGGCTGGCAATCCTGCGGCTGCCCCTGGGGACAGGCAATGACGGTGCAGAAGCATGGGAACTGGGGGACGCCCTTAAATTACTTGTTTGCCCAAGCAGGATAGAATTAAATTCCGGCCTTTTGCTAACGACAGCTACGGGAAGGGCATGGCCGAACGGGAGGCCCCTTTTGGCCTTTAACATACTGTCTGTGGGGATTGACGCTTTTATTACCCACATGACCAACAAAATGAAAGGCGCGCTTCCCGGCGACTCATACAAACTTTGGGTTGATATCGCTTCCCTTCTTTACGATTCAATCTATAAAGTTGATTTTATGGATATACGTGCATACAGCGATACAAAGGCAGAAATAAAAAATATAAGGGAGAAAACCCTCCTTTGCGCCATGGGGGTTAGCGGGAAACGGAGCTATGGTTCACATAACATGATTCTTCCGGATGAACGGAATGCATGCGTGGTAAAACAATGTTCCCTGTTCCGCAAGATACAGCTAAAAAACCTTTTTAAGAAAGGCGATCATGCCGGTAAACCGGAATCTATTTTATTTAATGCAGCCCGTATTGAAATAACGGGGCAGTACCCTATCCTTGCACAGATGGACGGTGAAACAGTGCTCCTTGAAAAGAAAGATTACCCCATCGTGATTGAATTGACAAAGCCGGTTATACCCGTGTTAAAAATTAGTGATTAGTGATTAGTGATTAGTGATTAGTGATTAGTGATTAGTGATTAGTGATTACCCACTTCCTCTGCCAAAGTGTTTGTGAAAGAATAAGCGGACCGCGTCAAAAAACACCTGAAAGAAATTCCCGCGCGCAGCATCCTTTTCCAGGACCATGGGCAGGCGGCGGAGGCAGCCAATTTCATCGCTTATGACAAGTGTGCCGCACTGTGTGCCCGCAACCAGTGGCGCTTTAAGGTATGGGTATAATTCAGTCTCGATCAGGATTAGGCCGGCCCTGTGCCTTGAGGAAGTAAAAGGGAGATTGTCAATTAATTTGAGCGAAGCATATTTTTCTTTGCCGCTCCAGATCCGTATGCTGGGCAGTAATTCCACAAGAGGGCGCATGGTTTTAAAATTGGCAAAACCCCAGCCAATAAGCGCTTCGCCGTCCCTGTCGCGTTCTTCTTCGCTGGATGCGCCAAGGAGTATGGCAATTAATCGTGTTTCCCCATTACGGGCAGTCAGTGCCAGATTAAAACCTGCTTCGTTTATAAACCCTGTCTTAAGCCCGTCTGCGCCCGGGATTTTTTGCAGCAGGGTATTCCGGTTGTATTGCACAATGGTTCTTGGCATATCCGGCGCAGTGTTAACTGCCCTGGGGTATGCAAAACTTTCTGCTGAGTGGAGCAGTATAAGGCTTTCCGGGTGTTCGTCTATATAGACTTTGCAAAAGCGCGCATAGTCCATTGCAGTGGTTGTGTTCTCCGGCGCTACGCCGGCAGGTTCTGTAAAGCGTGTTGACGGGAGCCCCAGCCTTCCCGCTTCGGCGTTCATCATGGCGACAAACGCTTCCAGTGTGGGCGCAAGGTGGAGCGCCGTTGCCACTGCCGCATCGTTGCCCGAGGAGACAGCCATACCCAAAAGCAGTTCGCCCAGGGTTACTGTCTGGTTTCTTCCCAGGAACATCAGGCTGGACCGGGGGGGCTGGTTTTCTGCCCATGTCTCCGGCGGCAGTGCGACAATATCGTCAGAATTTGCCCTGCCGGTTTTTACGGCATTTAATGCCAGATGAAGTGTCATTAGTTTTGTTAATGATGCAGGGGCGATTACCAGGCTGGGGTTCCGGGAGAAGAGGACTGCCCCTGTTTCCGCATCAAGCAGTACCGCTGCCCTGGTTGTAATCTCCGGCGGGGAGCCGGCAGGGAAAAGGGGGTCCGAAAAATCCGAAGGAAAACACGGGATGGTGATGAAGAGGGTTAACAGTGTTGCGCAAATGGTTTTTTTTGTTTTACTTAATCGCAATCCCTTTCCCCCTGCGGCATGGGCGCCGCTGTTACTGGAGCTTTAGGTACACCTAACCCCTCACTATTAAAATAATTGCCCCGCAGCCCGCGGATACGGGATTACGTCGCGGATATTAGCCATGCCTGTTACATATTGGATTAGCCGTTCAAAGCCAAGGCCAAAGCCTGAATGTGGGAAGCTGCCGTAACGGCGAAGGTCAAGGTACCAGCTGTAGTATTCCGGGTTCATCCCCATTTCCGTAATGCGTTTTTCCAGCGCGCCAAGGTTTTCCTCGCGTTCAGACCCGCCTATAATTTCGCCCAGACGGGGGACCAGTACATCCATGGCGCGGACGGTTTTTTGGTCGTCGTTCATCTTCATATAAAAAGCTTTAATCTCTTTGGGGTAATCTGTCACGATCACAGGCCCCTTAATCAATTGTTCCGAAAGGAAGCGTTCATGTTCGCTTTGCAGATCGCAGCCCCAATAGGGCTTAAACTCAAAGAGATCGGTTTTTGATTTTTGCGCTTTTTCCAGTTCCGCTACCGCATCTGTATAGGTAAGGTGCACAAAGCTGGGTTTTACGACCGCATGCAGGGTTTCGATAAGGCCTTTTTCTATGCGCTCGTTAAAAAACGCAAGGTCCTCCGCGCATTCATCCAGAACAGTATTTATGCAGCATTTAATAAAGTCTTCCGCCAGCTTCATGTTATCCGGAAGCCGGAAGAACGCCGTCTCCGGTTCGATCATCCAGAATTCGGCCAGGTGCCTGGCGGTGTTCGAATTTTCGGCGCGGAAAGTCGGGCCGAATGTATAGACGCGCGACAGGGCGGCGGCATAGCTTTCCGCTTCCAGCTGGCCGGAAACGGTAAGGAACGATTCCCTGCCGAAAAAATCATTGGAGTAAGGGCCGCCGTCCGGTGATTTTTCTTCTGCTTTGCCGGGCCCAAGCGTCGTTACCCTGAACATAGACCCGGCACCTTCTGCGTCGCTGCCGGTGATTATTGGCGTATTAAGGTAATGATAACCGCGTTCCCGGAAAAAACGGTGAATGGCGAACGAAAGGCAGCTTCGTACCCGCATTACAGAGGAGAGGGTATTTGTCCTTCCCCTTAAATGGGGTATTTCCCGCAGGAATTCCAGGGTATGCCGTTTTTTCTGGAGCGGGTACGCCGCTATGCCGTTTTTCTCTTCGCCGGGGGCCTCGCCTATCATTTCCACCGAAGATGCGGCTATCTCCACAGCCTGGCCCTGCGCCGGGGAAGGGATGAGCTTCCCCTGCACTTCGACCGAACACCCTGTAGAAACCCCGGCAGGTACGGGGATGCCATCGCAGGTACACTGGATGCTGTTAAAACAGGAGCCGTCGTTAACTTCCAGGAAGATAAGGTTCTTCATATCCCGCTTGGTCCTGACCCAGCCACGGACGACAATGCTGTCCCCTGGCGGTTCCATTGCAAGTATCTCTTTAATCAGGTAAAACATAGTTTATTTTATAGCAAAAAAATCGCTTTTAGGATAGTTTACCCGGGGAGCCATTGCGAAATTTTCCTGAACAGGGTATCCGGATCGATGGGTTTTGAAAGGCTGTCCGAAATCCCCGATTCCCTGCATTTTGCCTGCATGTCGCCCCCGCTCTCTGCGGATACGGCGATAATGGGGACCGTTTTTGCCCAATCAAGCGGGGCGCTCCGCATATTTTTTGCCGCGGTATAACCGTCCATCACAGGCATATGTAAATCCAGCAAAACCAGGTCGAATTTTGTCCCAAAAAACATTTTAAGTGCTTCTTCACCGTTTTTAGCGCTTTCCGTAAAGGCGCCTGTTTCTTCGAAAACTGCCGCAAGGATTTCAATGTTAATCTCAACATCATCAACGACAAGGATTTTTTTCCCTTGCAGGTTCAAAGCAGCACTACTTCCTTCTAAGGGCACGTCTGCAACCCCCAGGCTCAGTTTAAAGGCAAACCGTGACCCCTTCCCGGTTTCGGATTCCGCTTTTAAACGGCCGCCCATTAGTTCCACGATACGTTTGCTTAATGAAAGCCCCAGGCCAAGACCCCCGTAGCTGCGCGTTATGCTGTTATCTGCCTGCTCAAGGGTTTCCCCAATGCGACCCAGCGTTTCCCTGTCCATGCCTATGCCGTTGTCGCAGACTTCGAAACAAAGGGTACATTCCTTTCCGTTGTTCTCCTGCATTTTGGCAGATAAACTGATGGCGCCCTTCTCCGGGGTAAATTTAACCGCATTGTCCAGCAGGGTGAGCAGAACCTGCTGCAGCCTCCCTTCGTCGCAGCAGACCCTGCCGGGTATGGCGGTGTCGATTGTGCTTTTAAAAAGCTGACCCTTTGCACTGGCATTCCGGGCTGCAATGCCGGTAACGTGATCCATTGCTTTGTTAAAATCGAAGGGTTTTGGGGTTAAGCTGAATTTTCCGGTATCAAGGCTTGTCATGTCCAATATTCCGTCTACCAGAGCGAGTAACTGCGTTGAAGCAGAATCGATTTTATTGTAGCAATTGTCAAGCTCATTTTTTTCGTTTGTTTTTTTGGCAATACCTGTCATGCCCAGAATGGCATTGATCGGCGTTCGCAATTCGTGGCTGACCCTGCTTAATAAATCGCTCTTTGCCTGGTTGTACTGTACTTCGCTTTCCAGGGCTTTTTCCGCCTGTTCTTTTGCAGCGGCAAGCTCCCTTTGCATTTCCTTTAACCGGGTAATATCCCTTCCAAGAAAACCTACGCCGGTGCTTCCGTCGTTCATTTTAATGGCGTAGGCGGAAAAAGCAAAATCAAGCGCTGTGCTGTCTTTGGTTATAAGTTTCATCTCAAAGTTAGTCGGCTTCCCTTTAAGGGCGTCGGCAATATATCCCCTGTTGAGCAGTTCAAAGTCCCCGGGGCTGAATACCAGTCCAAGCCCATTGTCCTGCAGTTCCTTTCGTGAATACCCTGTTATTTCCGGCACTGCCGGGTTCATGTATTCAATGTCCCCTCCTGCGCCAAGGAAGAGCGTCGGGTGCGGGGAGCCTTCCGTTGTTGCCAGGACACGCCGGAGCATGTCTTCTGTTTCTACCAGTTCGCTTAGGTCAAGGAAGTAGGAAACTATACGGAAGCCGTCTTTCCACACAACACGTGTCAGGGTTACTTCTACCGGCAAAGGGCTCCCGTCGGCTTTTAAATGTTCCCAGCGGAATACTTCTTTCCCGGTTCTGACGGCAGCTTCAATATTTTCTTTTACCATGTCACGGCTTCTTCTGTTGTTAGGCTGGAATTCTGGCGAAAATTTAAAAAAATCGTCGATCAATTCCTGTTTGTCTTTCGCGCCAAAAAGTGTAACGGCCCGCTGGTTGCTGTCGAGCAGCTTGCCTTCCAGGTCAAAGAAAAATGCGGAGACAGCCATAGAGTCTATCATAAGCTGTAAACGTTCCTCCGCTTCAATTTCCATGATGGGGACAAGAACCGCTTTTGTGCTTAACCAAAGCTGGTACCACATAAAAGCAATGACAATGATAATAAAAGCAATAAGTATATTCCGCATTCTTTGTAACAGTGAATGTTCCTGTTCTTCCAGTAATTTTTCTTCTTCAACATGATCTTCCAGAAAAGATATGTCGTAATCTATTCCAAGAATGCCGACAACTTTTCCGCCGGCAATAACCGGCTGTTCAGCGGAAATTAATGTCCCCCATTCGTTGTGTATCGGATCGGGAGAAATGGTAAATTGCCCGCTCTGCCAGGCATCTTCAATTATGGATGGCGGAGTTTCTGCCCAAACGGGCCCGCCAAGCCATTCGGGATGTTCATCGCGCCTTATGCCGGAAGAAAGCAAAAAATAATAATTGTCACCGCTTTTTTCTATGTAATAGATATACGCAAATTTAAAAATTGACGCTATCTCATGCCATTCATCGGCAATATCCCAAATCCACGGTTCTCCTGCATCCCTTTTAAGCATTTCCGTATCATGCAGGACAGGGTACCTTTTAACAATGTATTCGGTCATGGCACCCAGGGTATTGGTATTAATATGCTCAAGGTTTTCCAGGTGGACTTTTTTGGAGAAATTGCTGTAATTGACCAATAAACCGCGAAGCTCAAAAAACACAAAAACACCGACTGCTATTGCTGCTAAAAACCCAAGGCCGGTAAGAAGTATATAACCGCGCATTTTGTTTATAGCCATTGTTTAAGTTTAGCATAAACCGGGATAAACCGCTACTTAAAAACACTTGCATTTAAGAAGAAGAAACTGTATAATTCCAGCTAAACTCATAAGGAGGGGCTATGTTAGCGCTGGATTACTGCGACCGGATTGCAGGCGGCATTGAAAAGATAAAAAAGACCCAGATCGAAGGTATTACAAAAGCTGCCTCGGAAATTGCGGCCAGGCTTGGGAAAGGCGGTATTTTATATGTGTTCGGTTCGGGGCACTCGCATGTACTGGCCGAAGAGATTTATATGCGTGCCGGGGGGCTTATCCAGGCAAAGGCGATAGTGCCACACGAGCTTACCGTTGATCTGGACATGCAAAAATCAACTTTAATGGAAAGGATGGACGGGCTGGCAGAAGTAGTGTTTGCCACCAACAAAATCAGGAGCTGCGATGTATTATTGATCGTCTCCAATTCGGGGCGTAACCCCGTACCTGTCCAGATGGCCCAGGGGGCAAAAAGCCGCGGGATCTTTACCATTGCGTTGACAAACCTGGAACACAGTAAAAGCGTCGGTTCCCGCGACAAGAGCGGGAAGAAGCTTTACGAACTCTGTGATATAGTACTGGACAGCTGCGGGCCGGTTGGGGACGCGCTGGTCCCTGTGCCGGGCAAAAACTTTTCCATAGCGCCGGCCTCGACGATTTTTGGGGCATTAATTATTGAAATGCTGGTTTGTTCCGTTATTGAAACCATGATCGATACAGGGACAGAGCTCTTTATACTTCAAAGCAGCAATGTTGACGGCAATGATGATCAAAACCGCAGGATGGGGGAACAGTTGATTAAAAAGTTCCCGGAATTGCTGGAAGTTTTTTCCAGTTTATAAAACGTAAGTTTAATACGGAAGGTTTATTATGAAAGTACTTGCTGTCTGCGGTTTTGGCTGCGGATCATCCATGATCCTGAAAATGTCGGTTGATAAAGCCCTTTCCGAGCTCGGCGTTTCCTGCGAAACGGATATCTCCGATGTCAGCTCTGCAAAAGGAACGCCCTGCGATGCGATATTTACCAGTGCAGAGCTTAAGGACACCCTGAGTTCGGGCAGCAAGGTACCTGTTTACGCAGTTAAAAAATATCTGGATATTGCTGAAGTAAAATCCGTTGTCGAGAAGTTTTTAAAGGATAAAAAACTTATATAGGGGAGCCAAATGAACGGGCGACGACTTCTCTTTTTTTGGCCAATTGCACGGTATATTGGGGGCATTGTTGGTTTTGCCCTTTAATAATTTTTTAGTGGAGGAAAGTGTATGAATGTTCTGAATTTTTTTACGGGTAATATCCTGCGTAATCCCCCTGTACTGATGGGATTAATTGCAGCCCTCGGCCTGATTCTGCAAAGAAAAAGCGCAGCGGATGTTATCAAGGGTATGCTTCTTGCAGCATTTGGCATGATCATACTGGATGCCGGCATTGGCATACTGATTGGCACAATCCTGCCGATTAACATTGCCTTCCAGTCTTTGTCTGCCGGGGCTGTGGTAGAAGGCCTTAATGACACAACATTTACCGCGCTTCACGGGGGCGATGTTGGCCTGGCTATGCTTATTGCATTGGTCCTGCATCTTGTCATTGCACGCTTTACCATGTTTAAAAACATCTTTCTTACCGGGCATATGATCTGGTGGTTTCCCTTTATCTTTGTGGCAGCCGGCGTGGAAGCGGGCCTTTCGGGAATTCTTTTGGTCATTGTTTCCGCTGTGTTTTCCGCACTGTATTTTTCCATTATGCCATTCTTGCTTCGTAAATACGTCTGGGCGGTAATAGGGGATCAAAGTTTTACCCTTGGCCACCCAACGGGGATACTGAGCCTTGTTTCCGGTTTTGTTGCAAGCAAGGTGGGGGACAAATCCAAATCCACCGAAGACCTTAAGATTCCCCAGGGGCTTTCGTTCTTCCGTGAAGCTTCGATTATTGGCGCAATTGTGATTTTTCTCCTGTGGCTGATTATTGGCATAGTCATCCCATCTTTGGCAGGCGGCAACCTGGTTATGGAATCAATCAACCAGGGCCTTCGTTTCGGCGCAGGCCTCGTTGTTATGCTTACCGGCGTCAGGATGCTTATAAGCCAGATTGTACCTGCATTCAAAGGTATTTCCGACAAACTGGTGCCTAACGCTATCCCGGCTCTGGACTGCCCGGTAATATTCAACTATAAGCCAAATGCGGTGCTTATCGGCTTTATTGTGGCAATGATTGTTTCTACCATACTTATCCTTATCTGCAATACCCTGAATGTATTCGGCGTAATCCTGATACCGCTGGTAATTACTTCGTTCTTCGAATGCGGTACTGCTGCGGTTATCGGCGAAGGCCAGGGTGGCTTACGGGGCTGTATAATCGGCTCTGCCATTGCCGCAATTCTTATGGTTGCCCTTGTCGGCATTTCGGCTGTTATATATTCCGGCACAATCCAGAACTGGATGCTTATATTCGGCGGCAACGACTTCTCCCTCTTTGGGCCGATAGCCCGGTTGGTGGGCGGTATTTTCGGTTTTGCCCGTTAAATAAAGCGACTATGTATTAATGCAAAAAGGACAGTCCAAATTTTTGGCCTGTCCTTTTTGTTTGCGGGAAATGGAGGAGGGAACCGTGCTGTTGGGAGAAATCATAAATAACAACCGCGTCCAGTTTATTGAGAGGGCGGAAAACTGGGAAGACGCCATCCGGAAAAGTTGCAGGCTTTTAATAGGCGATGGGACAATTAGCCCCGCTTATGCTGATGAAATTATTGCCGCAGTCCATGAACTTGGCCCCTATATCGTACTTATGCCCGGTTTCGCCCTACCCCATGCTATGAAAAATTCGGAAAATGCCCATGGGACTGCCATTGCCTTTATGAAACTTGCTGAACCGGTAGCGTTTGTTAACGACAACAGGGAAAAAGACGCATCGGTTTTTTTTACACTGGCGGCGCGTGATTCAGAGGAACATTTAAAAAACATGAGGAAACTCTGGAAGATGCTGACCAACGAGGAGCTTTGTGCGGAATTGCTTAATGTTTGTTCCGTCGAAGACCTTATGGCCCTGGATACAAAATACTCATGAATGCCCTGAAAGGAAACGGGGTGTCCCCCGGAATTGCCGTTGGAAATATTTTTATTTACGGTACTACCCAAATTATACCGGATGAAGGCTTATGTGCCCCCGGGGAAGAACAGGCGCAGATCGATCAATACGGGGCAGTTAAAAAAAAAGCGATTGATGAACTAAAACACCTTGTTGCCAGGATGGAAAAAAACGACCCGGAAAAGGCGAAAATATTTACGGCTCACCAGGACATTGTAAACGATGTTGCCATAAACGAGGAAATCCCCGGGAAAATACAAAACGAACACTGGAACGGGGATTGGGCAATTTATAAAATATACGAAAATTTTATCCGTATGGTTAAAAAGGCGAAAGACCCGCTAATAGCGGAACGGGCGTCGGATTTTGAGGATGTTCGCGGGAGGCTTTTGCGTCTATGGCACGGCGGAAGCGAAAAGGGGCTCCACGCCCCTGGCAGGCAGGTAATTATTGCCGCACGGGAGCTTTTGCCGTCGGATACAGCCTCCATGGATCCATGCAAGGTGCTGGCAATCCTTACAGAGACCGGCGGGCTTACGTCGCATTCTGCCATAATTGCCAGAAGTTATGGTATACCTGCCATCTTGGGCATCCCGGCCCTGCTGGAAAACGTAAGGCAGGATCAACGCGCCGTGGTTAATGCTGTCGAAGGGACAGTATACCTTGACCCTGACACGGCAATGATAGACGAATACGCAAAAAAAACCGAAGCATGGCGGAAGGAAAAGGAAAATACCGAAGTTTTTCGGAAAATAAATGCCCATACAAAAGACAATGTAAAAATAGATATTGCGCTTAATATTGCAAGTGCGGATGAAAAGGAACTGGAAGCCGCGGGCTATACCGATTCGGTTGGTTTATTCCGCACAGAGTTTCTTTATATGGGGCGGCCCGATCTCCCCCCGGAAGAAGAACAGTTTTACCTCTATAAAAAAGTATTGGAAAGCTTTGCGCCACGGCCTGTTACCCTTCGTACTTTGGACATAGGCGGGGACAAAACACTGGAAAGCATGGGGCTTCCCAAAGAGGAAAACCCTTTTTTGGGGAACCGCGCGCTGCGTTTGTGTTTTGCCAACCCGGAAATTTTTACAACACAAATAAGGGCATGCTTAAGGGCAGCGATGTACGGGAACCTGTGGATCATGCTACCTATGGTTGGCTCGATGGATGACATCCGCAGGGCACAAGAGTTTATTCAAAAAGCAAAAGACGGGTTAAAAAAGGAAGGGGTACCCTGTGGAGACTATAAACTTGGAATTATGGTAGAGATACCTTCTATTGCGCTTGTTGCAGGCCATGCTGCGAAGGAAGTTGATTTTGCCAGCATTGGCTCAAATGATCTATGCCAGTATCTTTGCGCGGCAGACCGGATGAACAGCGCCGTGGAAAACTATTATCAGAGTTACCACCCCGCGCTGTTTAAACTAATAGGGGAAACGGTAAAAGCTTTTGCAAATGAAGGCAAACCCGTATCTGTCTGCGGTGAACTGGGCGGGGACCCCCTGGCGGCACCGGTCCTTGTTGGGCTTGGGGTAACGAAGCTAAGCATGGGCGCAGCGTCGGTGGCAAATATAAAGCGTACTATATCGTGCCTTACCATGGAAAAAGCAGTGGAGATGGCGCAAAAAGTCCTGGAATTGGCAACTGACAATGAAGTTAGAACATACCTGTTAGAAAATTCCTGATGGAGGGAAAATGTATCAACGAACCGTAAAAGTTATTAATTCTTCCGGGCTTCATGCCAGGCCTGGATCTGATTTTGTCCATGAAGCAGCAAAGTTTGCTTCAAGAATTACAATCCGGAGGCTGGACGAAGAAGATGACCCGGTCAATGCAAAATCCATTGCGTTTGTCCTTTCTTTGGGGGTTGGGAAAGGCGTTGAAATTGAACTTGCAGCGGATGGGGAAGATGAAAAGGAAGCGGTAGAATCCCTATGCGCCCTTATAGAAAGCGGCCTGGGGGAAAAAACTGAATAAGAAGTCATTTTCAAAAACTAAAATTTTTGAAAATGGCTCTAAAGGTAGGTAAATGTTATGAATAGTAAACCTGTTGTATTTTCAAAAGTAAAAATTGTACTCCCAGACAGCGTTGTGCCGGGGAATGTACTTATAGAAAACGGGGTAATTGCCGCAGTTAATGAAACCAGCGATGTGGATGCCTCTTTCCCCCCGGAATGGGAAATGAAAAAACCGGACATTGTTGACGGCGGGGGCGACTACCTTTCGCCCGGGTTTATCGACATCCACAACCATGGCCGCCTTGGCTGCGATGTAATGGACGGGAAAAGTACATCCATGGATACAATCGCGAAATGCCATGCCGGGCATGGGGTTACATCCTTCCTGGCGGGGACTTCCTCCATACCCTGGGAAAAAAGCCTGGAAGCAATACGCTTTATTGCGGGTTACTGCAAAGAAGAAACAGAAAGGGCCGCTTCTTCTGCAGGGGAAGGGGTCCCCTGTAAGGGCGCCCGGTGTTTGGGGATTTATTCCGAGGGCAATTTTTTTTCCATGGAAAAGCGGGGCGCGCATAACCCCAAATACCTAAAAACCGCTCTCGAAAAAGAAGACCTGGATGCTCTTTTGGAGGCAGCCGGAGAAGCGCTTAAAGTCGTTGCGCTGTCGCCGGAACTGCCCGGTGCGGAAGAATGGATAAAGGCGCTAAAAAGCAGAGGTGTCGTTGTTTCCGCCGCCCACAGCAACGCAACGTATGACGAGACGATGGCCGGGATAAAGCTTGGGGTTACCCTTTCCACCCATACCTTTAACGGCATGCGGGGCCTGACCCACCAGGATCCGGGCATTTTGGGGGCGGTACTAGATGACAGCCGTGTCTGCTGCGAGCTTATTGCCGACGGCATCCACCTAAAGCCGGTGATCCTTTCCCTGGTTCATAAACTAAAGGGGCCGGACCGGGTTATTCTTATCAGCGATTCGGTCATTGCAGGCGGCCTCCCCGACGGCTGCTATGAAAAGGGCGGCTACACCGTGTTTGTCAAAGACGGGGTAATAAGGCTGGAAAACGGTACCTTGTCCGGCTCTTCACTTTCTTTGGACAAGGCAGTTTATAACATGGTCAGCCTTGCCGGAGTCAGCCTCCCCCATGCGGTAAGGGCCGCTTCCCTTAACCCTGCCAGGGTTTTGGGTCTTGACGGTACTAAAGGGAGCATCGAACCGGGAAAAGACGCTGATTTGGTGTTATTTGATGAAAATATTCAAATCAGGAAGGTTTTTCTCTCTGGGGTGCCTTTTTTTGAATAAATAAGCAAGTTTTATTGATTTTTCCCATAAAATGTAGTATAGTACTAAGAGTGTTTTGGGCTTTTTTGCCCAAATATTTTTTTATAAGGAGAAGTAATATGGGTTCTACAGTATTACTCGCGTTATTCCTGGCACTGTTTACCGGTGTTTGTATCGTGGTAATCGGCCTCGGATTCAACATGTGGGCGCCCCTGTTCTATGGTGTAATAGCGGGCATCCTTGTTGGCAATGTCGAACTGGGGCTATATGTAGGTTCAATTTGCGCGCTCATGGCAATTGGGTTCTACACGTATGGCGGCGCTACAATGCCTGATTTCAGCATTGGGGCCATATTTGGGGTTTTTATGGCTTCACAAAGCCTGTCTGCAGGTGCCAGCCCGGCTGCGATGAGGGCAGCCGTGGATACCGCACTCCCCGTTGTCGCAGCAATCGCGCTTCTTATGTCGCTCTTTGACATCGCAGGAAGGGCTTCGACCACTGTATTCCAGCATGGGGGCGATGCAGCCCTTGCTAAACGGAATATCGCTTCTTTCCAGCGCTGGCACCTTGCGGGGACAATCCCCTGGGCGCTATCCCGCGCTATCCCGGTTTTTATCGGGATGCTTTTTATTGACCGGTATCAGGTACTTGAGCAGGCAATCAACAGCCTTGAATGGCTCCAAAGGGGCCTTGGGGTTGTCGGGGCGTCGCTCCCTGCAGTCGGTTTTGCACTCCTCCTTTCCTACATGGATATTAAAACCTACTGGCCATACATGCTTGCCGGGTTTGTCCTCTTTGCCTATATGGGGCTTCCAACGGTTGGCCTGGCAATAGTCGGCGTTGCAGCTGCAGGGCTTTATATGAAAGGCAAGAAAGACCTTGCTAAGGGAGGTGTTTAATCATGGCACAGACTAACCAGAAACTTTCACAGGCAGCCCTTAAGAAAGCTGCTACACGGCATAACTGGACACTGCAGTGGTGCTGGAACTACGAACGTATGCAGGCCTCCGGCTTTGCGTATTCGATGATACCGGTAATGAAGGAACTGTATAATTCCGAGGATGAGGTTTGCGAAAACCTGGAACGGCACATGCAGTTCTATAACAGCCATCCCGGTACTTCTGCTATTATTTTTGGCGCTTCGGTTGCGCTGGAAGAAAAATACCAGAAAGATATGTCCGACTCGATTAAGGTTGCCCTTATGGGGCCCATGGCCAGTATCGGCGATACCCTCCAGGGCGCCCTGGTACAGCCGTTTGCCTACCTTATTTCGGCGGCTATTGCTGCAGGCCCATACCCCGGAAACCTGCTGGCAATCCCTGTTCTGATTATCCCCTTCCTTATTTACTTCTGGGCAAGATGGCCTTTCTTCTGGTGGGGATATAAACAATCGGTAAAGATTGTAGAAGACATGAGCGGCCAGAGCGACTTTAACCTGCTCCGCGATGCGGCCCAGGTTTTGGGGCTAACCGTTATCGGGGGCTTTGTCCCAAGTATGCTGGCGCGTTTGAATTTTAATATTGTTTACCAGCAAGTAATGGACGGGCAGCCTGTCGGGGAAGCTTTTAGCCTGCAGGCATTGCTGGACGGGCTTATCCCCTATCTTGTCCCGATTGGGCTAGTCGCATTCTGCTACTGGATGCTAAAAACCTGCCGGCTTACCCCGGTAAAGGTAATACTTATAATTACGGTAATTACCTTTACCCTGGGAGCGCTGGGGCTTCTGGTTGCTTAATGGTTGGGATTGTTCTTATCAGTCATGGGGACCTGGCGAAAGGTATACTGTCGTCGGCCTCCATGCTGGTTCCCCAGTTGGAAAATGTTACGGGCCTAACGCTGTGGCCCGAAGACAATCCGGATGAATTTCAACAAAAAGTTGAGGCGGCCGTAAAGGCCGCCGATACCGGGGATGGGGTGTTTATCCTGGCAGACATGCTGGGTGGCACCCCCTGTAACCGGGCGATGTATTCAATTGGGGACAAGGTCAGAATGATGACTGGGCTAAGCCTGCCCATGTTGTATTCTTTAATTAATATCAGGGAAGAAACATCGGATTTGGCTCTGTTAGCCAGGGATGTAATGTCGGAAGCAAAGGATGCCATGGTCGATGTAAATGAGCTTATGGCTTCCCAAAAAGGATAAATCATGATTACCCATTTACGGATAGACAATCGCCTTATTCATGGCCAGGTTGCAGTTGGCTGGCTTAAGTACATCAGTGCAAAAGCAATCATTGTCTGTAACGACAAAGTAGCGAACGACCCCATTCAAAAAATGGCGCTGCCCATGGCTGCCCGTGGATCCAATGTACTGGTTTTTACCATTGCGGAAACCCTAAAGTACGAAAAGGAACATCAGGACGAAAATATTTTTGTAATAGCCAAATTCCCGCAGGATGCCCTAGATATTATGAAAACCGGAGTTAAAATTAAAGAAATCAACGTGGGGAATGCAGCGCCGATTGCCGGTACCAAGTATGTCATGGTAACAAAATCCATTGCGGCGACAAAAGAAGACGCCCAGCTTTACAAACAGATAGCAGAGATGAACGGCGGCAAGCTTACGTCCCAGATTATGCCCCACAACGAGACATCGGATTTTATGTCTGCGCTGCGAAAATCAAAACTGTTGTAACTTGATTTAGTTGTAAAAAAATAATAGTATATCTCTTATGCAAGTATATATTGCTAAAACCCTGAATAAGGTATTACTGCTCTTTTCGCTGGTAATAATTGCGCTGTTTGCCGGTATCTTTATTGTCCGCCAGTTCTACCCAGAATATGCACGCTGGCAGATTTTGTTTTTTGTATGCGCTTCTGTATTCCTTGCGGTTTTTTTCCGTTACCTTGAAGAAAACTGGGACAAAAAAATAATCGGAAGGATGGCAAAAGATGGCAAGATTGCCCTAATGAATATTAAGGGCGGCAAACGTCTTATGGCAATGAGGGACACTTCTTTTAGAAATTATTGGATATATGAATTTGACGGTATATTGTATAACAGCCGGCATGAAGCCCTGGAAAAAAAGTTCCAGGAAAAGATGAACAGGGAAACTGAACATATTCCCAGCGGTTCTGTATATGTTACTTACGACGAGCTTAAACCAGCCCAGATTTTTATTATCCCCAATGCTATGATAGGCAGCCTTCCCAATCTTATGAAAACAGTAGAGGACTATGAAAAAGATTCCAGGATCGAAGTAAAATACCTGGATGCCCACTATAATAAAGGGATGGTGTTAAAAACGTTCTCCGAAACAATGAAAGATTACAAGGATAAAAAATGACGATAGGGACAGTTGGGACAAATTTTATTGTCGATACTTTTATAGATGCGGCGGGAAAAACCGGCAAGGCGGAAATTACGGCGTGTTATTCCAGAAACGATGAAACCGCCGCTGCATTCGCAAAAAAACATAATTTACAAAAATGGTATACAGATAAAAACCAATTTCTGTCAGATCCGGCTCTTGATTTTATTTATGTTGCAGCCCCAAATTCTCTCCACTACGGGTGGGCAAAAGACGCGCTGGATGCCGGGCGTAATGTAATATGCGAAAAACCTTTTGTTTCCAATTCCAGTGAACTCAAGGGGCTGATTGAGCTTGCAAAGCAAAAAAAGCTTTTTTTGTTCGAAGCGATCACAACGCCGCACCTACCCAACTTTCATTTATTAAAAGAAAAAATAAATGATATAGGGAAAATTCGCCTGGTTCAGCTTACTTTTTCCCAGTACTCAAGCCGTTACGGGGCGTTTCTTAATGGCAAGCTCCCGAACCTTTTTAACCCTGCTTTTTCCGGCGGGGCATTGATGGATTTAAATTACTATAACCTTGTTTTCCTGTACCACCTTTTTGGCGTGCCCGTTGAATTAAATTATTTTGCCAACAGGGCGGAAAACGGAATTGACCTTTCCGGTGTCCTGGTTTTACAGTACGACGGGTTTATTGCGACGGCAAGCGCGACCAAAGACAGCGAAAGCCGCAACTATATACAGCTGCAGGGCGAGGGGGGGTATATTTCCAGCGAAAGCACGGCAGGCGGGCTCCGCGGCGGCTTTTCGCTTGTTACAAAGGGAAAGACAGAACAGTTTAACAGACAGGAACACGAGAATGTCCTTTATTACGAGCTGGTGGATTTTATGGCACAGTGGGATAAAAAAGACCCAAGCTGCTGCGATGCACCCCTGCAGGACAGTTTTGCCATTGCAGGGCTAATGGATAGGGCCAGGAAAAATGCAGGCATAGTATTTGCGGCAGATAAATAAAGATTATTGATTCACATGGCAATCGAATTACTGGCTTTTGATTTGGACGGCACCACGCTTAACAGCAGCAGCGAAATGAGTAAAAAAAATTTTGATGCCCTCGGCATGGCGCATATAAACGGGGTAAAACTTGTACCTTGCACCGGCCGCTCCATTTACGAACTTCCTCAGGGTTTAAACCTGTTAATAGACAAATTCGGCTTTTCTGTTTTTCCCTGCATTATTACCGATAACGGCGCCCAGGTTTATGATTCAATAAAAAAAGAGCTTCTCTATTCAAAAAATATCCCCAGGGAAACGGCACTCCTTTTGATTGCCGAAGGCAGAAAAAGATTGTCCCTTACATACGGCACCTTTGGCATTAATGGGGCAACAGACAAAAAAGGGCTTGCGTGGGAATCGCAAGAAGCAAAACCATATATCGACGAATATAACGAAAAATGGGGTTTGCCTGTTGCCGACCTTATGGAATTGATAGAATGGAATGACGGCATAGTAAAAGTGTCGATGAATTTTTTACATGAAAGCGATTATCAAAAATGTTTTGATGAGCTTTCCCTCTGGCCAAAATTAACTTTGTCGTCGGCAGCAGAAAAAAATATCGAATTTATGGGTGCCGGAATCTGCAAGGGGGAAGCCCTTAAATTTGTATCATGTTATATGTCCATCCCTATGGAAAAGATCATGGCTATTGGGGATAACCTAAACGATGTAGAAATGGTAGAAGCAGCGGGTTTTGGTGTCGCTATGGGGAACGCAATTCCCGAATTAAAGGATAAAGCCGACTGGGTTACTGCCGGTAATGATGTCGACGGTCTTGCCCTGGCGATAGAAAAAATGCTTATTAAATAATTCCGGTTAAATAAAAAATTAAACCGGCTGCTATTGCACTTTTTTGAACCGTGCTACATATATGGGGCCTGCGCCATGTGCAGTATCCGGTAAAATAATTTTTCCGTATTTCGTTTCTTCTCCTGCCGTAAATTCCGGTTTGTCCAAAAGGCAGTACCCATTACTGCCGGCATTGCCCCGACTGCCGTATTTATTTAAAAGGCGCTCCGACACGCCGTCGTTTTCTTCCGGGTTAAGGGAGCAGGTGGAATATACAAGCGATCCTCCCGCCGCCAACAGCAAAAAAGCCGCAGATAACAATGACCATTCCCTTTGTGCAAGGTAACGCGGCCTTGCAGGAGTCCACTTTTCCAGCGCTGTTTTGCTTTGAATTACATGCCGCTCGCTGGAACACGGAGCGTCAAGCAAGACCGCAGAAAAACGCCCGCGCTCGCTCATCCTTACGGCTGCTTGGGCGGCGTCAAAACCCGATACACGCACCCTGCCCAGTATTTCTGGAGGCAAATGCTTTTCAAGGGCAACGGTTAGCCGCCTGCGCCTTGCACCGGATAGTTCATTTGAAAGCAGGGTTGAATCCGGCGCCATCCTGGAAGCGATTACCAGTGATTTCCCACCCGGTGCGGCGCATGCGTCCAATATTGTTGAGGCGCTGCCGTTTTGGGGCAGGCGGAGCGAAAGGGCAGCAAGTATCGAGGCGTTGTCGAGAAAATACGGGGTAAGGAGGCCGTCGCAGTAAGGGACGGCAGCAGACGGCAAAAAAAGGCTTTCCCGCAAAACTCTCCAGCGTTCCCCGTAGATGCCGGAGTAATAATCATTAAAGCTGGTGCTGCCTGTTTTAATTTTTTTCTTCTGCTGGTTTGTTATCTGCAAGCCCGTCTATTTTTTGAACAAGGTCGAAGCCTTCCCTTACCCCCCTGTCCTCATGGAAGCGAAGATGCGGGATATGGCGGAGGCGCATTGTTTTATTAAGCTGTGACTGGATAAAGCCTGCTGCGCTTTGCAGTCCCTCTATGCCTTTGGCAAGGCCGGCTTCACTTTTATAGCTGGAGATAAATACATCCGCATAGGAGAGGTCGCGGGAAACAGTAACCCTTGTTACGGTAAGGAAGGAATCGACCCTTGGGTCTTTTACCCTTCCTTCGACTATAAGCTCCCCGATTTTTTCCTGAATCAGGCTTCCTACACGGTCTGTCCTAAAAGAATTCATGCACATACCGCCTTTTAGTACACGCTGTCCTATGAACCGCTGGCAAGCTTCCTTGCAACTTCGATAATTTCAAAAACTTCAAGCTGGTCCCCGTTTTGAATATTGTCAAAATTGTCTATGCCAAGGCCGCATTCAAAACCTGCGGCTACTTCCCGGGCGTCGTCTTTAAAACGCCTAAGGCTCGAAATTTTCCCGCTGTGAATAACGATGCCGTCGCGGATTACATTAACCTGGGCGCTGCGCTTGACATTCCCGGTAAGTACATAACAGCCGGCGATTGTACCGGCTTTAGGCACTTTAAATGTTTCGCGTACTTCCACCGTGGCGATAACTTCTTCTTTGGTGTCCGGTTTAAGCATCCCTTCCAGGGCAAGCTGTATTTCTTCCACTGCCTTGTAAATGACATTGTATTTGCGTATATCGACACGCTCCTGATCAGCAAGCGCTTTCGCTTTTGGCGTTGGCCGTACATTAAAGCCCACAATGATTGCGTTGGAAGCGGCGGCAAGATCGACATCGCCTTCGTTTATTGCACCCGGCAGCGCCTGAATAACATGTACGCGCACTTCGTTGTTGGAAAGTTTTTCGAGGCTGGAGCGGAGCGCTTCCGCGGAACCCTGGACATCTGCTTTTATAATGATCTTTAGTTCCTGAATGGCACCGTCGGTTATGGTCTGGTGCAGGTTGTCCAGGGTGATCTTTCTGATATTTTTTGCATCCTCGAAACGCTTAAGTTCCTGGCGCTTTGCGGAAACGCCGCGGGCGCTGCGCTCATCGTCAACTACCTGGAGGGGGTCCCCGGCATTGGGTATCCCTTCAAAGCCCAGGACTTCCACAGGCATGGACGGGGTTGCATCGTCAACTTTTTCCCCGCGGTCGTTAAACAGCGCCCTTACCTTGCCGGGCCAGATGCCCGCGACAAAGGAATCGCCTACTTTAAGCGTACCTTTTTCTATCATAACCGTTGCGACGACGCCGCGGCCGTGATCGATGCGGGACTCCAGGACTTTTCCTTCTGCGCTTCGTTTGTAGTTTGCCTTTAAGTCAAGTATTTCCGCTTCGAGCAGTATCATTTCGATTAATTTGCCGATTCCTTCTTTTTTAAGCGCAGAAAGCTCCGCAAACATTGTCTGGCCGCCCCAGTCTTCGGGCATAAGGCCAAGGTCGGAAAGCTGGCTTTTTACCTTGTCGGGGTTCGCTTCGGGTTTATCAATTTTATTTACTGCAACAATGATCGGGACTTCCGCTTCTCGCGCGTGGTTGATAGCTTCTACCGTCTGCGGCATAACGCCGTCGTCGGCGGCCACGACAAGGATAACAATGTCCGTTACCTGGGCACCGCGCGCCCTCATGCGGGTGAATGCTTCGTGGCCGGGCGTGTCAAGGAACGCGATCCTGCCCTCCGGTGTTTCCACCATATAGGCGCCAATATGCTGTGTTATGCCGCCAAACTCACCGGATACAACATCGGCGCTGCGGATTGCGTCCAGCAGTTTTGTTTTCCCGTGATCGACATGGCCCATTACAGTTACAACAGGGGGGCGGCTTTCCATGGTATCTGCGTCGTCTTTTCCGGTATCAATAACAGTCTCGTCGTATAGGCTTACTATTTTTACATCCGCACCGAACTCCGACGCAAGCAGGGTCGCCGTTTCCGCGTCAATTTGCTGGTTAATCGTTACCATCATCCCCATGCTCATTAATTTTTGGATCAGGTCCGATGCCTTAAGGTTCATCTTGCGGGCCAATTCGGAAACGGAAACTACTTCCATTATGTCGATTGATTTTGGGACCGGGTTCGTTACCTGGGTGATCTTTTTCTTGGTCTGAAGGAGTTTCTCCTCCATTTCCTGTTCTTTGCGCTGGTAAACGGTTTTTTTGGCCTTGAATGATTTTTTGGTTTTACCGTCCGGCAACGGCGGCGGCGTTTCCCCCCCGCCAAAGCCAGGCTTCCCTCCTGCGTAACCGGTGCCGGGCCTGCCGCCGCTTCTGGGGCCAAATCCTGTACCCCCTCCGGCTGTGCCTGGACGGGGCGCCCTGTTATATGGCGGCCGCCCGCCGCCGGTATAGGGGCGCGGGCCACCATTGGCGCTGCCGCGCTGGCCGTCGCTGGTGAAGCTTCGAGAACCATTGCTTGCGCCGCCGCGTGTATCGCCGCCACGTTCCTGCCGCCGCGGCGAATCGTCTTTGCCGCCTACAAAGCGGCCCCCTACCCTGCCGGCTGCGCCTGTAGGGCGCTTGGCAAACGGGAACGCATCTGTACGGGGTTTTCCGTCTTCTCCTTTTTCTGCGCGGCTTTCGCTGCCGCCGACAAGGCGGCCTCCTACCTTGCCGGCTGCCCGGACCGGCCTTTGATCGGGAATAAATTCCTTTGTCGTTTTTTTCTCTATAGGATCGGCTGCCGGTTTTTCTGCTGTCTCCTGGGAATGAACCGTCACTACCTTTGGCTGATGCGGTTTTTTTGCCGGGATGGCGGCGGCGGTTTTCTTTTTTACCACCACTACCTTGCGGCGTTCGCCCTCTGCTGCTTTAGATGCTTCTGCATCGGAAGTTTTTGCGGGCGCGGCATGTTTAATTAGTTCAACTTTTGGTTTTTCCGGTTTCTCTTTTTCTTCAGCCATGATCCACCTTGCTATTCGTCTTCGTACTCAAAGCTTAACCCTATGCCGCAGACAGGGCAATTGGCCATATCCACGGTGATCTTTGAGCCGCATTCGGGGCATTCATACTCATCCGGTTCTTCTTCTGCCTCTTCGCTTTCTTCCCCGGCTTCTTCCTCTTCCTCAATTTCTTCCGGTGCTTCATCTTCCACGATTTCGACAAATTCTTCTATAAGCTTGCGCAGTTCTTCGATTTGAGGCTGATTAATACCCTTTAGGTCTGCAATTTCTTCTTCCGAAAGGGCAAGGAAGTCTTCGATAAATTCGATGTTATTTTCCATGAACTTGTCGGCAATTTCTTTTGCGATACCCGGCAATTCGGAAATCCGGGAAATTTCTTCCGAATCGCCAAAAAGTTCGGAAACGGCACGGCGTGATTCCGATGCGATATCCATTTCCTCAAACTGGGCGTCTGTTTTTACATCTATGTTCCAGTCCGCCAGCCGGTTTGCAAGCCTTACATTAAGCCCCTGTTTCCCAATGGCAAGCGACAGCTGCGATTCGGCTACGACAGCAAGCGCCTGGTGCTTTCCTTCGTCGAGGATGATAATATCCCGTACCTCGGCGGGCGAGAGGGCGTTCTTTATAAAACGTCGCGGGTCCGGATCGTACTTTAGGATGTCTACTTTTTCGCCTTCCAGTTCCCTTATAACGGCCTGAATCCGAACGCCCTTTAAGCCGACGCAGGCGCCCACCGGGTCTACATCGTCGCGGTTGGAATAAACGGCCAGCTTGGTGCGGTACCCTGCTTCCCTTACTATTTTATGGATTTCCACGGTCTTGTCGTAGATTTCCGGTACTTCCAGTTCAAAAATTGCACGTACAAATTCCGTATGGGTGCGCGAAAGTACCACCTGCAACCCTGCGGGCGTTTTGTTTACTTCAGTAATCAGCGCCTTTATCCTGTCGTTCACATGGTACAGCTCTCGCGGGGACTGGTATTTTTTGGGGAGTATCCCCTCGACCTTGCCAAGGTCCACATAAATCGTACCGTTCCTTTCCCTTTGGTAGTAGCCAATGATGATTTCCCCAACCTTGTCCTTAAATTCCGAATGAAGGCTGTCTTTTTGGATCTCGCGGATTGTCTGGTGTGCAGTCTGTTTTGCGCTCTGGACGGCAACACGATCGAAATCCCTTGGGTCTACTTCGATTAAAAGTTCGTCCCCGATTTCCGCATCGGGGTTAAGTTCCCTTGCCTCTTCCAGGTCTATTTCCGCCGACGGGTCGTATACGCCGTCTACAATTTTTTTCTGTGCGTAAATCGAAACGACCCTGTTGTCATCGTTGAAACGCACGATTGCATTATCCGCGTTCCCATACCGGCGCTTATATGCCGCGAGCAGTGTATTTTCTATGGTCCTGAGGATCAGTTCCTCCGGGATGCCCTTATCCTGAATAAGCTGACGGATTGCATCCGACATATCCGTTGCCACGTCCCTAACCTCCCTTAGCCACCCAACCTGGGCTGGTCTATACCAGCCTGGCTTTGGCTATAGTTTCATACGTTATTTTTTGTATCCCTTCCGCTGTTTCCAGCGATATTGTTTCTTTGTCTGAACCGCGCAGTATACCCTGCTTCCAGTCGTCTGCGCCTTTAAGCCAGCATTTTACCGCCCGCCCTTGATAATGGCGGAATTCAGCGCCGTCTTTTATAACCCGGCCGATCCCCGGCGATGAAACCTCCACATAGATGTCCCTGCCTTCCAGCGCTAGCTCCAGCCTGGGGAGTACAGCCCGGTGTACCTGGGATAAATCGTCGGTGCCGATTCCCGCCGGTTTTTCCCCATCAGGGGCCAATGGATTTGCAATAACCAGCCGGACCTGGGCGCTCCCCTTGCGGCGGAACAAATCCAGTTCCACAAGGGCAAAACCAAGCCCATTGACAACCGGCCCCAGTTCCCCAATCAGGGCTGCTGTCGCCTCATCGTTCTCCCTGGCTATAAACTGCACATCCCTCCCAAAGCCATTAAAAAAGGGGCGTCTGAAATGCCCCCATTTTACGCGATATCAGACTGTCAAGTAACAGTACCATGGAAACAGAAAAGTGTCAATCATTACCAAGGGTTATACAGATTTTATGGGAGTTTTCACGGATCCAGGCTAATAAAATAGCGATCGATACAAATATTCAACAATTACAAAGGCATCCAGCATATCAATGTGCTGGAATGGCTGTTGGGGGGAAGTGGGTAGTGGTTAGCGGGTAGTTTTCTACTCACTAATCACCGCCCACTACTCCCTATTTACTTTTTAAGCGCTTCCGCGACGGCTACCGAAACGGCGACCGTTGCCCCGACCATGGGGTTGTTGCCCATGCCAAGGAAACCCATCATCTCCACATGGGCGGGGACGGAGCTGGAGCCGGCGAACTGGGCGTCCGAGTGCATACGTCCCATGGTGTCTGTCATGCCGTAGGAGGCGGGGCCGGCTGCCATGTTGTCCGGGTGCAGGGTGCGGCCTGTGCCGCCGCCTGACGCCACGGAGAAGTAGCGCTTGCCCTGTTCCATACATTCCTTTTTATAGGTCCCCGCGACGGGGTGCTGGAACCGGGTTGGGTTGGTTGAGTTGCCGGTAATAGAGACGTCCACGCCCTCCAGGTGCATGACTGCGACGCCCTCGCGTACATCGTCCACGCCGTAACAGCGTACCTGCGCCCTCTCGCTCTTTGAGTAGGCGATTTCGCGCACAACCTTAACTTCGCCAGTGCCGTAATCAAACTTGGTCTGTACATAGGTAAAGCCGTTAATCCGCGAGATGATCTGCGCGGCGTCTTTGCCCAGACCGTTGAGTATGACTCGCAGGGGCGCTTTCCGCGCCTTGTTCGCGTTTTTAACGATACCGATTGCCCCTTCCGCAGCGGCAAAGCTTTCGTGGCCTGCCAGGAACGCGAAGCATTTTGTTTCGTCACGGAGCAGCATGGCGCCAAGGTTACCGTGGCCAAGCCCAACCTTGCGGTCCTCCGCTACGCTGCCCGCTATGCAGAAACACTGGAGGCCAATGCCAATCGCCTCCGCCGCTTCCGCCGCGTCTTTTACGCCTTTTTTAATCGCGATGGCGGAGCCCACAACATAGGCCCAGCCGGCGTTTTCAAAGGCGATGGGCTGTACGGACTTTGTGATGTCATAAGGGTTAATCCCCGCCTTGTCGCATATTTCTTTTGCTTCCTCGATGGAGGAAATGCCGTATTCCGACAGAACTTTGTTTATAGTGCCAATACGCCGTTCGTAGCTTTCAAATAGTGCCATTTTATTTACCTCTTTTTAGTGCGGTCGGCTGGCCGCACAGTATAATCGGACATGATACGAAGTATCATGATTACTCCTTCCTTGGGTCGATGTACTTTGCGGCTTCCGCAAAGCGGCCATAAGTGCCTTTTGCTTTTTCGAGCGCGCTGGCAGGATCCTCGCCCTTTTTTACCGCGTCCATAAATTTGCCAAAGGTAATAAACTCGTACCCGATAATTTCGTTTTTGTCATCCAGTGCAAGGCGGTTTATATAGCCCTCGGTTAGTTCCAGGTAACGAGCGCCCTTGGCCTTGGTGCCGAACATCGTGCCAATCTGGCTCCTCATCCCCTTGCCCAAATCTTCCAGGCTTGCGCCGATGGGGAGGCCGCCTTCGGAAAACGCCGTCTGGCTGCGCCCGTAGACAATCTGCAAAAAGAGCTCGCGCATGGCCACGTTAATGGCGTCGCAGACAAGGTCGGTGTTCATCGCTTCCAGCAGGGTCTTTCCCGGGAGGATTTCGGAAGCCATCGCTGCCGAATGGGTCATGCCGCTGCAGCCCAGGGTCTCGACAAGGGCCTCTTCGATAATACCGTCCTTGACATTAAGGGTAAGCTTGCAAGCGCCCTGCTGCGGAGCGCACCAGCCCACCCCGTGGGTCAAGCCGCTTATGTCCTTAATCTCTTTGGCCTCGACCCACTTGCCCTCCTCGGGTATAGGCGCCGGCCCGTGATATGCGCCCTTTGCCACAGGGCACATATGTTCAACTTCTGTTGAATAGATCATATCCACACTCCTTATGTGTTATTTTATATTCATTTATAAGTTAAAATTATACCACAGTGGCTAAAAAAAATAAACTGCCGTTAGGGGTAATCGGGTGCGGGCGGTATGGGGTGGTTGCATTCTAAAGCAGGATCACCAAAATTGATAAAATATGATGTGCCAAAGATAGAAGCGCTAATTTGTTGACCGGAATTAAAAGCGCCAATGTATATATTATTCTTGTCCGAAAGCGGGTTATTGCCAAAAATTTTACCGCCTTTCATGGTAAAAACGCTAAGCCTGGCGCCGCTGCCAACAAATACCCCGCCGCCTCCAGCATTTGCGGTATTCCCTGTGATCGTCCCGCCATTCATGTTGATGATAGCGTCCACCATATATATACCACCGCCATAATTCTCCGCACTGTTATTGATTATCTCGCCTCCATTTATAGTAAAGACCGCGTCTGCCATATATATTCCGCCGCCATAACAACTATCTTTAGCATGATTGTCCCTTATTATTCCGCCATTCATAATAAATATACTATTATAGTTTAATGAAACAGCGCCGCCACTGGCATTTATTATATTATTTTGCAAAATAACCATATTGTTCATTATTAATGCCGCCGAAGGGATTAAACTCGATCCAACAGTAATCAACGGCTTTATTCTGGAATTGTCTTTTCCTCCATCCAGGATCAATGTCCCCCTGCCCCGTTTGTCGCCAAGGGTTAGCGACCCTCCATCTTCAATGTAAAAAAAATTTGCATCTTTCATGGCAATTGTGCTTGTAATATAAACAACACTATCAAATGCAGTAAGGGTAATATTTTTCTCGTCTCCAATCTCAATAAAGCTATTCAGTATAATATCATTTACTACCCCAATTACCCTTGGCTGCCCATCATCAGGTGCCCCATTAACCGCATCAAGTAGTTCTTCATAATTTCTTACCGGGAACATCTCCCGCTGCAGCTCCAGGAGGCCGTTTAGGCCGTTGTTGCAGGTGTTTAGGAGGAAGATAGCTATGAGTACCAAAGCTTTGACAACAGCCGCACCCTGCGGCCTGGTGCAGTGTGGGGTTTGTTTATATTTTTTCATATAACTTGCTTTTCGGTGCTTATAATAGCATAGCTGCCGGGGAAAATAAACAGGCGCTTAAGGGTTTGGCGGCGCAGGGGGGATAGTTAGATCATACTTAAATGGGTCACCATATTCTATTATATAATTTTCATTTAAAATAATTATTTTAACAAGATTATAAAAAGCGGACGGGGCTTCAACATATAAATTTTCCCCAGCCAGGGCAATATTATCATAAATTGTCCCCCCGTTCATTTGGAAACAATAATCTTCATTATTTGATGAATAAACCCCGCCGCCATCATTGGAAGCTGTATTGCCGTTTATTGACCCTCCATGCATTATTAATTTTGCTCTGACCTTCATATAAACCCCGCCGCCATCATTGGAAACTGTATTGCCGTTTATTGATCCTCCATTCATGTGGAAGGTAGAATCGTCTTCCATGTAAACCCCGCCACCATCTTTTGCCGGATTGCCATATACCGATGTGTTGCCGTTCATGGTAAACGTTGCATTGACTTCCATATGGATCCCGCCGCCATGCATGGCGCCGAGGGTATTTAAAATATTATTATGTATAGATGCGTTGTCTTTCATGGTAAAGGATCCAGCACCACTAATATCAACTCCGCCGCCGTTACCGGCATAATTACCATATAACGCCGTGTTATCTGCCATGGTAAAGGTTCCGTCATCCACTATACAAACGCCGCCGCCAACATATGCATCATTGCCGTACATAGACGCTTTGCCGGCCATGGTAAAGTTCCCATTTTTGGAAATATAAACCCCGCCGCCATCATTGGAAGCTGTATTGTAACGGATAATTCCGCCATGCATGATAAAAACCCCATTCTGTTGTATTATTACACCACCGCCAGAGCCGCTACTAGTTTTATTATTTTGCAGAATAACACGATCGTTCATGGTTAAGGATGCAGTTGCACCGGTAATTGATGCTACAGAAACAAGTGAATTGCTTCTGGATGCGTTGTTTTCCCCGTCCAGCACCAGGTCTGCAATCGCGAGCTTGTGGCCAAGGGTAAGGCTGCCCCCGCCCTCAACAGCAATAAAAGGCGCTATATTCATTGCGGGTGTGTCTTCTGCTGTAATAACAGCAGCCCGGTCGAAAGCGGTAAGGGTGATGTTTTTATTGTTCCCGATAGTTATGGTACCACTTAGCCTTATATTTTTTACGAGCCCGATTACCCTTGGCTGCCCATTTTCCGGAGCCTCATCAATCGCATCGGCCAGTTCATCATAATTTTGTACCGGGTACATCTCCCGCTGCAGTTCCAGGAGGCTGTTCAGGCCGGTGTTGCAGGTGCTTAGGGAAAGGAGGGCAATGAGTAGCAAAGCATTGGTAACAGCCGCGCAACATAGTTTACTGCGGTATGGGGTTTGTTTCTGCTTAATCATTTCGTTAACAATTTAATTGTTATTATAACATGGGTGTTCGAAAATAGTAAGCTGGTATTATGGCGCAGGGGGGACGTTACCCCCGCAAAGATACTCTTCGTCGTTGGTTAAAAATTTTTGGTTTCCAAGTATATTAAACTGAACAGGGGTGCTGCTGTTATTATAAAAATAGAGCGTGCTTGTGGCAGAGTTAGAAGGCGTCCCGGTTTTGTTATTAATAATTTCCCCGCCGTTCATTATAAAAAACATATCAACATTGCTTTTTGCGTATATGCCGCCGCCGATACCGGACTCCGCCTGGTTTTCGGCTATTGTGCCGCCATTCATCGTAAAGGTACTGTTATCGGAAAGTACCACGCCGCCGCCGTTTTTTTTGGCAACATTATGGGTAATTGTGCCGCCCTCGAAAATAAAGGAACCATTATCCACAATATATACGCCGCCGCCAGTATTGTTCATTGAACTGTTATGGGTAATTATACCCCCGCTCATAACAAAAGTGCCATTTTCTTCAATAAACACACCGCCGCCGCCAGTCATAGAGGCATTATTGTTATAAATTGTGCCATTTTTCATAATAAAGGAACCATTGCCGCCTACATAAACGCCTCCACCCTTATGCGCGACGCCATTATCCCTTATTGTCCCCCCATTCATTATAAATACCCCATCTTCATGTACAGCCACAGCGCCCCCGCCGAATTCAAAATCAATACTTATACCTGTATGTGAGTTGTTCTGAATAATTACCCCATCGTTCATGGTGCAGCTTGCCGGGCTGCCCGGGCCCGATCCAACAGAAATTAGCGAATTGATCCTGGAAAAGTTGCCGGCAATTTTCCCATCCAGCACCAGGTTACCCACCAGGCTGCTGCCCCCCAGGGTAAGTGCGCCCCCAGGCGCTACATTGAATAAAGGTTGACTGGTATGTGTTGATTTTATGGTAACGTCCCGGTCAAAAGCGGTTATGGTAATAGTATCCCCATTGCCAATAACCAGTGCGCCGCTCAGCGTTATGTCGGCTACTACCCCTATTACAGCGCCCGGCTTTGCATTGCTTATGGCAGCCTGCAATGCTTCGGCGCTTGTAACCGGGACCATCTTGCGCTGCAGCTCCAAAAGGCCGGCCAGGCTGTTGTTACAGGTAGTTAGTAGTAAGAGAGACAGGAGTAAAATGCACAATTTATTGACGAATATTTTCATATTTTTCTTCTTTAGTTAATAAAATATACGAAAATTAACTTGAAATTCAAAATTTTTTTGGCGGGGAATGGTGTACAAGTAAACTACGGCAGCGGGTAATTAATGTCCCGATCAGAAATAGTTTCTTACAGGAACCATCTCTTTTTGAAATTCCAAAAGCTCATGTAAAGTGTTATCGCAGGTAATTAAGGACAGAAACGGCAGGAAGAAAACAATAACCATTTTTTTAATTTTTTTCAAAATATGCGCCTTTATCTATAAAATAATCAAAAAAAGGGAAAAAACAAAATTTTTTTACCGGCAAAAAACAGGTATATTGCCCTTTATTTACCTGTTTTAAAAAGTTCCACTTCCTGCCCGCCTATTCCCGCCAGTATCGCGCTGTACTTTTTTCCCGTCCCCGGCTCTTTGGCGCAGGGCAGCAGGTCCAGGAGGGGGCGCAGGGCAAAAGCGCGTTCGCTTAAGCGGGGGTGGGGAACTGTTAAACCTTCTTCATGAATTATGTGGTCGCCAAAAAGCAGTATGTCGATGTCCAGGGTGCGTTCCCCCCAGCGGCGTTCCCTGCTGCGTTCCCTGCCGTATTGCGCTTCGATTTCCGCTGTTATGGCAAGCAGCCCCTTTGCAGTGCCGGGAAAAAACCCGGCGAGCGCTGCATTAATAAACGGCGCCTGATCGGTTACATGGAGCGGCGCCGTTTTATATAATGGGGAGAGTCTGCTGTCTGTAAGCGTTTTTCGCAGTTCGATTGCTGCGGCATTAATAATACCCGCGCAAGAAAGATCACTAAAAGGCGTATTGGAACCCAGTCCCAATACGCACAAAGTACTGCTAATACAGATCGCCTTTATCTTCCCCTGCTTTTGCCGCTGCCGGATCTATAACTACGGCTGCCGCCGGTGTTTTCCCGGCAGCTGCTTTTGGCGCGCCTGCGGCAGCCTTGGCTGGCAGGGCCGGGTTGCGGTCGGGGAACATCTGCCTGCGCAGTTTGGTTTCTATTTCCGTAGCAAATGCGGCATTGTCTTCCAGGAATTTTTTGGCGTTGTCCCTGCCCTGCCCGATTTTTTCCTCGCCGTAGGCATACCATGCGCCTTTCTTGTCTATAAGCTCGTACTTAACCGCCGCATCCAGGAGGCTCCCAATGGCTGAAACACCCTTGCCGAATATAATCTCCAGTTCGGCTTTTCTGAACGGCGGCGCGACTTTGTTCTTGACCACCTTTATGCGTATGCGGTTCCCGACGGCATCGGAGTCTTTTCCCGCTTCGATTGTTTCCACACGGCGCACTTCCAGCCGCACCGATGAATAAAACTTGAGTGCGTTGCCGCCGGTTGTTGTCTCGGGGTTGCCGAACATAATCCCAATCTTCATGCGGATCTGGTTGATAAAGATCAAGAGTGTTTTGGACTTGCCGATAATCGCAGTCAGCTTCCGCATGGCCTGGCTCATCAGCCGAGCCTGCAGGCCCATCTGGGCATCGCCCATGTCGCCGTCGATTTCCGCCTGGGGGGTGAGCGCCGCGACCGAGTCCACGACGATCACGTCTACCGCGCCGGAGCGTACAAGGTTTTCGGTTATTTCAAGAGCCTGTTCCCCGGTGTCTGGCTGCGAAATCCACAGGTCGTCTATGTTTACGCCAAGGTTTTTTGCGTATACCGGGTCGAGCGCGTGTTCCGCGTCGATAAAGGCAGCAATCCCGCCCAGCTTCTGCGCCTCGGCAATGGCATGGAGCGCCATGGTGGTTTTGCCCCCGGATTCCGGGCCGTATATCTCGACAATCCTCCCACGGGGGTAGCCGCCAATCCCCAGCGCCTCGTCCAGTAAAATTGAACCGGACGGGATAACCTCTATCCCGGTGCTGTTCGCATGGGTCCCAAGCTGCATTAATGACCCTGCGCCGTATTGTTTTTCGATTTGAAGCCGCGCGGCTTCCAGGGCCCTTTTCTTTTCTTCGATTGTCGTTAGGGCGCCGCCGGCGCTTGTTTTTTCTGATTCGCTCATCTTTGCCATCCTTTCCCTCCCCTTCGTATGATGTATGGCATCAATGTGATTTTTGCTTGTACTGTTTTTACGTTTTTTTAAAATATCAGGTTTTTGCGGGAATGTAAACGGTGTCAGACACCAAATTTTCCGGGAATATCGAAATATCCTCGTTAATTGGCGTATAAAACAGCTTTTCCACTTCCCTGAATTCCTTTGTGATGGGCAGTATCCACATGAGTTTGGTAACGACGGTTTCCACGGTCATGTCCATGGACTGCAGCAGCGGGACGCGCCCTGTTGCCCGCTTGCCCACCTCGTATACGCTCAGGTCGCTCCCCTCTGTCTTTACCTGCGTCGCCATGGCAAGAATTTTACCCCTTGCGGCCAGGCGTTCGACCTGCTCAAGGAAATTGCGCTTGTCGGCGAAGGGTACGCCCCCCATACCGTACCCTTCGATAACGATTGCATCGTATTTTTGGCCAACATGCTCAAGTATGTCCGGCTCCATGCCGGGGATTAGCTTAAGGAGGAAAACGCCGGGGTCGAGCTGGTCGTAAAAAACTACATCGCCATTCTGCGGCTTGTCCAGATGAATACGCGGCACCGGCTGCCTGTACTGGACAAAAGCCGCCGCAGGGTAATTGATGCTTTCGAATGCGTCAAAACTCTTGCTTTTAACTTTGGAAGCCCTTGTCCCGACAAAAACCTTCCCGTCGAAACATAAAAATACGCCGCCTGAACCCGATTGTGCAGCGAACCAGAATGCGCTGATTACGTTATGGCGCGCGTCGCTGCCGTCCTGGTAGATTGGTTTTTGGGCACCAGTTAAAACAACGGGTTTGCCCGGGTTCTGTATAAGGTAGGAAAGGGCGCTTGCCGTATAGGCCATGGTGTCGGTGCCATGGGTAATAACAAACCCGTCAAACGCATCGTAATGGCTGCGGATTGTCCGGCTTATAAGGAGCCAGTCCTCGGGCTGGATATTGCTGGAATCTATGTTAAGAATCTGTATGGGGCTAACTTCGCAAAAACTGTTCAGTTCCGGCACGTGGCGTATAATATCATCGGACGGCGCTCCCGGAACCAGGCTGCCGGGAGCCAAACCGCCGCCGCTTTCCCTTGCCGTAATGGTGCCGCCGGTCATAAGGAGGAGGATTTTTTTTAACTGGCTCATAGCCTACTGTACAATAAGCTATGTAGAAACGCCAGATCAAATAAAACATGTTGACATCTACCTACAATTGTTTGTAAAATATGGGAACCTCTAAGAACTTGTTGTTTTTAGAGGTTCCCTTGCAGTTTCTCGCCTTTCAGGCTGCGAAACATGCATTTCCTAGTGGATCATCTCAAAAAACTGAAGTTTTTAGAGATGTCCATATATTATTCTGCTTACTTTAGGAGGGTTTTTATGGCTTTGTGGTGGTGGATTTTGATTGGGTTATCAGTAGTATTATTAGTTGTTTCTATTATAATGCTGGTTAGGTTTTAGTAGAAAAGTGCTTTTTTGATAAATTTTAGTATTCTCAAATTTTCCTGCAATGTGGGAAAATTGTATATATATATAAACTATAAACTTCCAGAAATACCGGCTTCTCATGAATGAAATCCTTTCTGTGGTTGACCTTTCCAAGGCCTTTAACTATACAGGCAAGCGCCGGTTTTTGAACCGAGCCCAAAAAGGGAAAAAAACAGCCCTTGATAAGCTCTCTTTTTCTGTAAACGAGGGGGAAATATTCGGGCTTTTGGGGCCCAACGGCGCCGGGAAGACAACT
>Ga0082212_10001271_pt1 | contig 37273 bp, 26 predicted proteins | sample TergutNt197P3_FD_71548 | JGI IMG/M metagenome (GOLD analysis project Ga0082212, IMG submission 71548) | Neocapritermes taracua P3 segment gut microbial communities from Petit-Saut dam, French Guiana - Nt197 P3 | ecosystem: Host-associated > Arthropoda: Insects > Digestive system > Gut ...
AACAATTGTTTAAACTGGTTGTTAGAAGACTGAAGGCGTAATATGGAAATATCATAGTCATTTTGCGCTCCTGTCAAATCGACTTCGTTCTGGAGATTCTCTACTTCGCGAATCAGGCCGGCTTCATATTTGTTTTTGGATATTTCATACGCTTCAGTTGATTTTTCGAGGATCATTTGCGCTATTTCCATCCGTTTCTGAAGTTGCAGCAGGCTGTAATAGCCGTTGCTTACCGAATATACCATGTTCAGTTCCGCCCGTTTAAGCGCTTTGTTTGTACGTTCAAAATTCAATTTGGCGGTTTTGAGTTGCGATTGGATTTCGTTATGTCCCCAAAAAGAATTGAGCGGTTGGGATAATCCGATACGGGTATTGAGTTGTGATGCACGTCTGTCGGTGTTGTAGTCGTTGACAGCCGACAGCCCTGTGCTAATATAAATGGATCCGTCTGTTGGCAGGGGTTGGCTTATGTTGAGAGTTCCACCTCCTCTGAGCGTTTTGATGGAAAAGAATGAAATCCCTGTGCTGTCTTGCCATTCCTGTACGGCTTCGGTGTACCGCGGTAAGGTCAAAGACATATCTACCCTCGTTCGCAGACGCGCTGTTGCAGCTTTCAAATTATTTTCGGCTATAATATTTTCCTGCAACAAATTTCGAATTTCAAAACTTTGTTTTTTGGCAATTTCTATACTCTCTTCCAGCGAGAGATGATAGGTTTGCGCCTTTGTTTCCGTAAGGCAAATCATTAAAAGACAAACGGTAATAAAAATTTGTTTCATACTTTTTTTAGTTTTCAATTTTAAATTGGGCGAAAGCCTTTCGCCCCTACAATCGTAATTTGTAATTTTTTCACTGCGTAAAAGAACTCCTCCTTGCCGGACATAGTCTGCAAGCAGCCTCTGCTCCCGCTTCGTTCGTCGTTTCGTAATTGATTATTCGTATCTCATCGAATCGACCGGGTTCAGGTTGGCGGCATTTTTGGCGGGAAGGTAGCCAAAGCCGATGCCTACAAGCACCGAAAAGGTGAAAGCAAGTAAGATGGAATAGAAACGGATGTAAGTCGTGATTTCAGTAAATACCGACACCGACAGGGAAAGCGCAATACCAAAGAATACGCCGATGAGGCCGCCTACAACACTGATGGCGACGGCTTCGGCCACAAATTGACTCATGATGTCCGACTTTCTCGCGCCGATGGCGCGGCGTGTTCCGATCTCGCGCGTACGTTCCATAACCGTTGCCAGCATGATATTCATAATTCCTATTCCACCCACTATCAACGAAATGGCGGCAATAGCGCCTAACAGGATATTGTATATCTGCCTTTCTTTTTCTTCCTGTTTCAGCAATTCATAGGGAATCACGATGTTGTAGTCGGTATTGTTGAAATGATGCCGTTTCAGTATTTCATTGATCAGTGCGGAGGCTTCTATCAGATTGTTTGAATTATCAACCTGCGCTGTTATCTGTTGTATTTCGCCGGTAAGGATGTTTTCACGCGTCATACGGTTGAGGAACGTTGAAAGGGGCATAAAAACGTCGGTATTCAGGTCTCTGGCAGCCAGTTCGCCGACTGTTTCGGTGAAAAGGCTTTTTGATTCGAGCACCCCGATCACTTCGAGCCACTGGTCTTCCACTTTGATCATCTGTCCGATCGGGTCGTCGTATCCGAACAGGCTGCCCGCCACGCCGGCGCCAAGCACGCATACTTTCAGTTTCAGATTATAATGATGATCGCTGATTATTTCGCCTTGACCGATTCGGTAATTCATCATGGACAGGTAATTGGCTGTGACTCCGATAACAGTTGATTTGACGGACTTGTCGGTATATTTTACATCTGTGCTGATTTCTGCCTGGGAAGCGATCATGGAGACGCTCGGGACGATATCCAGGATAGCGTTTGCATCGCGGATTGACAATCCCTGCGAAAATTTCGCCCTGACTTCTTCCAGCTCGGCGTCGGATAATTTTTTCTCACGGATAATAATGTTGTTCACTCCGAGGTCCTGGTATTTTGCGATTGCTTCACGTTTGGCGCCTTCACCGATTGAGAGCATGGCAATCACTGATGCGACGCCAAAAATGATACCCAGCATCGTTAGGAACGAGCGAATCTTGTGATCGATTAGGCCGCCGATAGCCAGTCGAATATTTTCGGAATAATTCATAATCAATTAATTAGTTAAAAATTCACAACTTACCGTCATGCCCGGTTTCAACCTTTCGTCGGAATCGAGCATCTTCACTTCCACGTCAAAGCCTTTTTGCCGCGAGTTTTGTTCTTTAGGATGGCACAGTTTGCCGAGATACGCTACTTCGCCTTCGAATTTCAATTCAGGCAGTGCATCAAGGCTAACGATCACCTTTTGCCCGACATGTATCTTGCGGAAATCATTTTCGTTGATAAAGGAGTTCACCCGCATCCATTTCAGTTCAGGTACATTTCCTATGGGATAACCTAAGTAAGCCATGTCGCCCGTATTCAGAAGTGCGTTCATGGTTCGTATATTCCGTCCGCGCTGAAATACGCCTGCCACCGGCGTCTGTATGGAAAGTGTGGGCAGAATTTGGGTAAAGCTCTCAATGTCGTCCTGTATTTGCCGGATTCGTATCTGTTGAATTTTTTTATCATTCTCAATAATGATTCGGGCAAGTTCCAGTTTGCGTTTTTCTTTGGCAAGCGTGATCTCGGCCTGTTTAAATTCCAGCTGTTTGATGGCGCGATGACGTTCAGTCTCAAAATTCGATGCTTCCAACTCAATTTTTTTCAAGTCGAATGAAGCCGTGCCATCCCTGATTTTTAATTCCAAATCCCTGATTTGGTTACTCTGTTCGACTTCCATTTTTTCGAGATTGGCAAGTTGCGTTTCGAGGTTTGTTTCTCTTTCAATGATATTTTTATTGACTTCCGACGGGTCCATTTGAATGACCAAATCGCCTTCATTGACTGCCGTACCGTGTTCAAGAAGCCCAATAATCCGCATTTCCCACCAATACATTGAACGGGGCAAAATGAACAGTTTATTATTGATGGCTTCGAGTGTTCCGGTTTCGATGATAGTTTCACCGCCGGAAGCGTTATCTTTGTTTACACCCCGGTTGCCGAACTTGCCGCATGAAAAAAACAAAAAAACGGTGACGGGGGTGATTAATAGTATTTTTTTTGTATTCATTTAATTGTATATTTAATGTATGGACGTTGCATGCAACGTCCATACGGTTACGGTTTAACGTCTTTTTTCGATTCGTAAAACGGGTCTGTAAGCGCTATTTCGTCGTTTTCATCCAATCCGGATACAATCATTGTATAATCGGTATTGCTCCGTCCGGTTTCCACTTCCACTTTTTTGAAACCGCCGCCTGATTTTTTAAAGACGAAGTTTTTGCCCGATTCGGTATGAATTGCATCAATGGGAACATAAAGAACATCATCCAGTTTATCAACTATAATGCGGCAACTCACGGTCAGTCCCGGCAACAGGTCTTTATTGGTTTCGTTCAGATAGATTGCTACCGGAAATACTTTAATTTTTGTAGAGCCGGTTTTGTTTACCGCCAGGTTCGCCACTTCTTTTACGACGCCTGTAAACTTACTGTCGGAAAAAGCGTCGGGTCTGACTTCAACATCTAATCCTGTGATTACTTTTGCGATATCCACTTCGTTGATACGCACAATGGCTTTCAGTTGCGACAGGTCGGGCAGGGAGATGAGTGGATTTCCCGAATAGGTTTGATCGCCCACCTGATACTTGTTTGAACTGCTCCAGTTGCGTGCGATGATAGCAATCCCTGGCGAGGGGACGGTAACAGTAAGCATTTGAAGGGCGTCGTTTGCTTCATTCAGGCGTGCCTGGTCCTGTGTTATGGTGAGTTTTTTTTGTTTGATTTCTTCCGCATTGATCTTGATACGGTTTTCAATCTGCTCTTTTGCCCTTTGAAGCGCGATATCAGCCTTTTCGAGGCTTAGCTGAATCTGTTTTTTATTTATATCCGATTCATATTCTGATTTTTCCAGGTTGATTTTGGCAATCTCATACGATATGCGCGTCACTTCATAATCGGCATACAGTTCTTCCAGATTAGATTCCTGTTCCGCGATCATTTTTTCCAGTTCGGCGCCGCTTATCTCAAGTTTGCTTTGTGCATCCGTAATGGCCTTGTTGATATCCGTCGGGTCAAACATCAGTACCGTATCGCCAGCGTTCACTTCGGTACCGTCTTTCACGATAAAAGATATTTTCATGTTCATACCGAATCGCATGGGGACGGATGGTGATGAAATGTTGAGTGCATTGACGGCTTCGAGTTCGCCTTCTTCGTACAGGTCAATGTAAAAAATGCCTTTCACGGCTTTCGCTGTCGGTATCTGATTCGCGTTCCTGTCTTTACAGGCAAAGAAAAAAACGGCGATCAGGATAAACAGTACGAATCGGATGAATTTGATGGGGTTGGGTTGAGGAGTCATATATAGTTAAGAGTTAAAAGTTAAAAGTTAAGAGTTAAAAGGCAGTCCGGGTTTTAATCTGTGACGCTTTCGGTTTGCTTAGCGCAATGACATCGCCATCAACCAGTCCGGCTGTGATAACCGTTTTGGTGGGTGATGACATGTCAGTCAGTATCTGCCTGCTGTCAAACCCTTTATTACGTTGAACATACACCACTTTTATCGAATCTTCTTCAAAAATCGCTATTTGCGGTATGGATATTACATTTTCCATTTTTTTCATGATGATACGGCAATTGGCCGAAAAGCCCGGATCGGGCATCTGATGCACTTCGTCGATGGATGCTTCTATCTCGAAAATTTTCACTGCACTGCCACGTTTCACAGGTTGTCCCACCGGCGCTTTTTTAAGTATTTTCCCCGATCCTGCATTGTCGGGCATGGCGTCGAAAGTATAGATGACGGAGTCGTTAACGTTTATCATTTTAAAGTCGGTTTCCGATGCCAAAATCTTCACTTTCATTTGTTTAAACTCAGGGATGGTAGCCACCGGAAAATTGGACCAGACGGGATCGCTAACCTGTAATTTTGTTCCGGTCAGCGGATTAGTAGCTCTGATGACCATTCCATTTCGGGGCGCTTTAAGTGTAAGCTCGTCTAATTGTTTTTTGACAGTACTGACACGTATTTGGAATCGCTGTATCTCTAACTCTAATTTTTTGATTTCGGATTGCTGGATGACATTCAGCGCATCCAGTTTTTTTTCATACCGCGCTTTTTCGATGGAAGACTTTTCCAGTTCCAATTCTTTGATTGCTCTTTGATTGGGCGACATGTAAGTGATTTGCAGCGAATCCATTTGCGCTATTTTTGTATCGGCTTCGTTGGTTCGTACCTGCGCTTCGAGTAATGCAAACTGCATATTCAGGTCGGCTTTCGTCTTGCTTAGACCAGCCTCGACATTTTCAAGTTCAATTAAAATCTGATCATACTGGCTTTGAATTTCCACATTTTCGATGACACATACGATCTGGCCTTCTTCCACATATTCGCCGTCTTCCACAAGGTAGGCAATTGTGCCGTCGAAAATTCTCGGAGCAACCAGCGTGGACGACAACACTGCCTCCACGACGCCCTCAATCGTCATTGAATGGATGAAATCGCCGGACGACACAGTGAAAGTAGCTGTTTTCGTATTATTTGAACATGAAAACATCAAAAAAACGGTCAGAAAAATAGTTATTATTTTCCCTATGCCAAGCGGAATTGGCGATTCGGCTATTCGATAGGCCGGCATTACAAATACCGGCGAACGCGGGGGATGCAATTCATCATTCATAACGCATCATTATTTCAGTCTATTTTGATGTTTGGATTCGCTTCGTCCGATTCCACTAATCCGTCGCGAAGCCGGATAATGCGATGGGAATAACGTGCAATGTCCTCTTCATGCGTAACGAGGATAATGGTGTTGCCGTTGCGGTGTATTTCGCTGAATAAGCGCATGATGTCAATCGATGTCTTGCTGTCTAAATTGCCTGTCGGTTCGTCTGCAAGGATAATCGACGGATTGCTAACCAGTGCGCGCGCTACTGCTACACGCTGCCTTTGTCCTCCCGACAATTCGTTGGGTTTGTGATGAATACGATCGGCGAGACCCACCTGTTCAATGACATCTTTGGCACGGTCAATCCGCTCTGCTTTAGACATTCCGGCATAAATGAGCGGCAACTGTACATTTCCAAGTGCATCGTAGCGGGGTAGCAGATTAAAGGTTTGGAAAACGAACCCGATCTCCCTGTTGCGTACTTCGGCAAGTTGGTCGTCGGTCAAATCGCTTACATCGTGGCTGTTGAGGATGTAAGTTCCCTTTGTAGGCGTATCTAAACAACCGATAATATTCATCAGGGTTGATTTACCCGAACCGGATGGCCCCATGATGGCAACATATTCGTTTTTTTCAATGCCGACGGTAATCGATTTGAGCGCAGGGATTTCTACTGTCCCGCCTATCATGTAGATTTTTGAAATGTCCCTTAGCTGAATTATCTTTTCCATTTATAAAGTATTTTCATCCCTAATTGCCTGCATTTTAGTATTTTATATTTTACATTCGTTTGAAAAAACCACCTGTCTACCTGTTTTTCGACGATAAAAATAGGACAAGTTTTTTCATATAACGTAATAGTTTGGTGAAAATTTCAAAAATGATACGTTAAAAAAACAAAAAATATTGAATATCAGTGATTTAAAAATGTTTATTTCGACACTTTTCAGTTATCTTGTATGTTTATTTATACCGTTCGCCCCAGAGCCGTATCATGCGTTCGATGTGTTTGTCTTCGGCGGGATTGTGCTGACCAATCCAGAAACGGTGTTTCAACAGTTCGTCGGGGAGGTAGTTGAGTTTGACGAAATTGTCTTCAAAATCGTGTGCGTATTTGTAGTTTTTATGGTAGCCGAGGTCTTTCATCAGTTGAGTTGGCGCGTTACGCAGGTGTAGCGGAACGGGCAGGTCGCCTGTCTCGCGCGCGGTTGCCATCGCGCTTTCGATGGCTAAGTAGGAGGAATTGCTTTTGGGGCTGCAGGCAAGGTAGACGGTTGTTTCGGCCAGGATGATGCGTCCTTCGGGCCAGCCAATTTTTTTGAGCGCTTCGAAACAGGCATTGGCCAGTAGCATGGCGTTAGGGTTGGCTAACCCGATGTCTTCTGCTGCCGAGATCAGCAAGCGGCGGGCGATAAATTCAGGGTCTTCGCCGCCCTCCACCATACGCGCCAGCCAATAAATCGCTGCATCGGGGTCGCTGCCGCGAATCGATTTGATAAAAGCCGAAATGATGTCGTAGTGCATCTCGCCGCCTTTGTCGTAAGCAGCAGGATTTTCCTGCAGACGGTCGACAACTTTTTGATCCGTGATTACGATGGCGTTGTTATCTTTTTCTGCCGCGACGACCAACTCTATTATATTCAACAGTTTGCGCGCATCGCCTCCTGAAAAACGGAGGATAGCACCGGTCTCGCGTACATCTATTGTTTTATTTTTTAAAAAAAAATCCTCTTGAATGGCTTTATTGAGCAGTTTCAGCAAATCGTCTTTGTCAAGCGATTTAAGAACGTACACCTGACAGCGTGAGAGCAGCGGTCGTATCACTTCGAACGATGGGTTTTCGGTCGTTGCGCCAATGAGGGTGACGGCGCCTGTTTCAACGGCGTTCAACAGCGAATCCTGTTGCGACTTGCTGAAACGGTGTATCTCGTCGATAAACAGAATCGGAGAGTTGGCCGTTTGAAACAACGGATTACTTTTGGCTTTGTCAATGACCTCTCTTACATCTTTCACGCCCGAACTGATGGCGCTGAGCGTATAAAAAGGCGTTTCGAGTTTATTGGCGATGATCCTGGCCAGCGTCGTTTTCCCGACGCCCGGCGGTCCCCACATGATAAACGAAGGTACGCGTCCGGATTCAATCATCCGGCGCAGGATGGCGTTCTCTCCGACGATATGCTTTTGCCCGACGTAATCGTCGAGCGTTTTGGGGCGTAATCTCTCTGCTAATGGCTGGCTCATATGATATAATAACTAGCGTCAAAGATAGTGATTTAAAAATTATTCCGTACATTTGCGCGAAAAAAAACATAAAACATGAACCCTATTTTCTCTGTACTGATTGCCGAGAAACTGCTGGTTACAGCGTATCAGGCATTGAATACGATCCTGTTATTAAACGAGGGCGCGACCATACCTTTTATAAGTCGTTACCGTAAGGAGCGGACGGGCGGATTGGATGAGGTGATAATCGCAGATATCGCTGACGAATACAAGCGGTTACTTGAGGTTGAAAAACGAAAGGAGACCATCCGCTCTACAATCGAAGAACAGGGAAACATGACAGATGAATTGAGAGCGAAAATCGAAGCAACATGGTCGGCTACCGAGCTGGAAGATATTTACCTGCCGTACAAGCCGAAACGCCGCACACGGGCGCAAATTGCCCGCGAAAAGGGTTTAGAGCCACTTGCTAAAATCATTTTGTCGCAAAGACAGGCAGTCCCTGCATATGTTGCCAAACGGTATTTATCGGACGATGTGAGGTCGGTGGAAGATGCGTTGTCGGGAGCGCGCGACATTATTGCCGAATGGGTAAACGAAAATACAACGGTGCGCAATATTGTTCGTTCTGTTTTCGAGCGTGATGCTGTCATTTCGAGCCATGTCGTGAAAGGAAAAGAGGAGGAGGGCGATAAATACCGCGATTATTTTGATGTACGCGAGCCTTTACGGCGTATCTCATCCCATCGTTTGCTGGCGATGCGTCGGGGAGAAACGGAAGGTTTCCTGCGGGTTGCTATTGCGCCTGAAGGGGAACATGCGCTTGATCGTATTGTCAGATATTTCGTGAAGGCAGACAATGATGCGGGCGAACAGGTTCGGATGGCGGTCGCCGACAGTTATAAACGGCTACTGAAACCTTCTATTGAAACGGAGCTTGCAGCATCAAGTAAAGAAAAGGCAGATAGGGAAGCGATTCGTATTTTCGAAGAAAATCTCCGCCAGTTATTGCTTTCGCCTCCGCTCGGACAAAAACGTATATTGAGTATAGACCCCGGATTCCGTACCGGATGCAAGGTTGTTTGTCTGGACGAACAGGGAAACCTGCTTCATAATGAAACGGTCTACCCGCATCCGCCTCATAATGAACGTTCGATTGCAATGAAAAAACTTGCGCATTTAGTTGAACAGTTTAACATACAGGCGATTGCGGTAGGAAACGGGACAGCGGGACGCGAAACGGAACAGTTGGTTCAGAACATACGATATGACCGGAAAGTACAGATATTCAGCGTGAATGAGAATGGCGCGAGCATTTATTCAGCATCCAAGATCGCCCGTGAAGAATTTCCTGCATATGATGTGACGGTGCGTGGCGCGGTATCGCTTGGTAGACGACTGATGGACCCGCTTGCAGAACTGGTAAAGATTGATCCCAAGTCGATTGGCGTCGGTCAATATCAGCACGATGTAAACCAGGCAGCTTTGAAAGATGCGCTCGACCGGACAGTGGAACTGTGTGTGAACAGGGTAGGGGTGAATGTGAACACGGCGAGTAAATATCTATTAACGTATGTGTCGGGCATAGGCGCTGTGCTGGCGCAGCATATCGTTAATTATCGTTCCGAAAACGGCATGTTTACTTCGCGTAAAGCATTGATGAAAGCGCCAAAAATGGGAGCGAAGACTTTTGAACAATGCGCCGGCTTCCTGCGTATTCAGGGCGCGGATAATCCGCTTGATAATTCAGCCGTTCATCCGGAGAGTTATCATATCGTCGAACGAATGGCAAGCGATTTAGAATGTAGTGTATCGGATTTACTCGCCGATACGTCGTTACGCAAAAAAATTGTACTGGAAGAATATATAACCGAAACGGTGGGTTTACCGACTTTGCAGGATATTCTGAACGAACTTGGCAAACCCGGACGCGACCCCCGTCAAGCAATACATGTTTTTGAGTTTGACCCAACCATCAAAACCATCAAAGACCTTCGTGAAGGGATGACCCTGCCGGGAATCGTAACGAATATCACCAGGTTTGGCGCATTTGTCGACGTCGGTATCAAAGAAAACGGCCTTGTCCATGTCTCACAGTTGGCCGACCGCTTTATCAGCGACCCGACCGAAGTGGTATCGCTCCATCAGCATGTGACGGTTACAGTACTGGAAATAGATGAAGCGCGTAAAAGGGTAAGTCTAACCATGAAATGAAATAAAATCACATGATTGTCGCTCATATTGTAATTTTTTGCTACCTTTGTGCCGGTTTTTGATACAAATTAGCAAAAAATCTATGAGTCGAATTTTGAATAAGATTGCATTATACGTATGGTCTGGTTTATGTTCAGGAATACTGAGTATGTCGTTTCATGCCTGCATCAGTATTGAAATAGAGGAAAATACGCACAAACGAAATATACTGTTTTACATCGGAGGCGATAATAACTTAGGCAGCGAGCCAAGCGAGAAAATTAATGAGATTCGTAAAGGGTGGCAACCGGAAAAAGGAGAAATGCTAATCTATGTAGACCAAAGGAATATCGACGCCTGTTTACTTCGCATTAACGGCATTCAGGATGCAAACGGATATTACGGCTTGGATACGCTTGAAACTTATATCAATGATAATTCAGCGGATAAAGAAGTTTTAAAACGCGTTATTAATAAAGTAGTAAGTGACTTCCCGGCAGACAGTTACGGAATGTTGTTTTTTTCTCATGCCAGCGGCTGGCTGCCCGAAGGGATGCTTGCCCGTCCCCGTTCGTTAGTCATAGATAATGGCGAAGGAACGAATCGCGAAATGGAGTATTACGATTTTGCTGGAGCAATACCGGATAATCAGTTTGATTTTATTATTTTTGAGGCATGTCTGATGGCCGATGTTATGACGTTGTACGAGTTGCGTAATAAAGCCGGATATGTACTGGCTTCTTCGGCAGAAATCGTATCACCGGGTTTTACTGATATATATAGAAGCGATATTATGCGGCTGTTTGATACACGAAGCGCTATTCCTTCAGCGCTATCAGGCTTTGCACAATCCTATTATGATCGAATCACATCAATTGCCGACACGAATGCTTCTTGCTCGGCAACGTTAGGGATTATAAAAATGAGTGAAATGCAGAACCTGGCGGCAGTTGTCAGGACGGCGCTAAACGGGACAACAATAGATGAAACGACACTTACGGTAGATAGCATGCAACGGTTTGATCGTCCAAGACCTAATGACATAAACCTGATTACAAGCGGAAACAGGAGAAGTCGGTATTTTGATCTGGGACATGTGATGGACAGTCTGACCACAGTTTCTCAATATGCACAATTTAATGCACAGATGAATAAAACGGTTGTCTGGAAAGCAAGTACCAAACGGTTTCTTCTGGAAAATTTTAATAATGGCAATCCAAACTACAACCGGTATGACGGCTATTTTATTGAGCATCACAGCGGACTGACCACCTATATCGAACAGGCGGTTTATCCTGAACTAAATGCAGCTTTCAGAAATTCATCGTGGTATCGGGCGATTTTGCCTTAGGTCAGAGAGAAATGCCTTAATTGGTTTACATGAACAGACTGTTTGATTTACTGGTTGTTATCGCGCGAACAGAATGTTTGATTAATATAAGTTGAAGAATTTTTTTGGGATAATACTTGCATGTAAGAAATAAAAAACTACTTTTGCGGCGATTTTTGAAGAAAACCCGATCGTTTTCGGACGATCACAAAAATATTAGCTTATGTATTGGACCTTAGAATTAGCATCAAATTTGGAAGATGCGCCATGGCCGGCGACAAAAGATGAATTGATTGATTATGCGCAGCGCTCCGGCGCTCCTTTGGAAGTAATCGAAAATCTACAGGAAATGGAAGATGAAGGCGAGATCTACGAGTGTATGGAAGACATCTGGCCTGATTATCCGAGCAAAGAGGATTTCTTTTTTAATGAAGAAGAGTACTGACAATTTTCAGAATGGATTTGAATCAGGAAGGGATAGCGTCGCTGTGCGCTGTCCCTTTTGATTTTTTGCAATTCATACAATTTATTTCTATTTTTTTAGTTATTGAATTGAATTGAATTGAATTACGAATTACGAAGAGATGAAGCGAATCGTTTGGCTGCTTGTTTGTACGTTGGTTTGCGCCGCAATTGCAGAAGCGCAGACCGATGCTTCGTTTTCCCAATACCATATGGCGTTAGGTTATTACAATCCCGCGGCAGCAGGTCGGTATGGTGATCTGGATATCAGCGCTTTATATCGTTTGCAGTGGATGGGTTGGTCGAATGCGCCGAAAACGACGTATGTAACCGCAAATATGCCCTTTAACTTTATGAAGCGGGAGCATGGGGTAGGGTTCGTCTTTGTCCAGGATAATATTTCGAGTTTGTACAAAGATATGAGCGCAGGACTGCAATATGCCTACCTGAAAAAAATCGGTAAAGGAAAGTTACGTGTCGGTGTGCAGGCGGGGATGGTCAGCAGGACAGCAGGCGGCAACATTGTGATTACCCCCGACAGTACCGATACTTCGGGCGCTTCGGACGATGCGATACCCAACAGTAAGATCGAAAAGAAAATCTTCGATGCTAATGCAGGAGTGTATTATGCAACCGACAAATGGTATATCGGCGTTGGCGTGACTCACCTGCTCGAGCCGGAGATCGAAACCGAAAGTCTGTACACATTTCTTGAACGCGAATATAATTTTATTGGCGGATACAATATTCAGATGAATAATGCGTTATTGCAGTTACAGCCTTCCGTTTTTGTACAGACAAATTTTTATACATACAGGGCTGACGTCACAGCGAGGGCTGTGTATGCAAGAAAATATAGCGCCGGTTTGTCGTGGCGCATGAATGAGAACCGTTTAGCCGACGCCCTTGTCGTATTGTTGGGCGCAACATTTGGAAAATTAGAGGGAGGATATGCGTACGACGTACCCTTATCCAATGTAGGTCGGGGAACGATTGGAAGTCACGAACTGTTTCTAAAGCACAGGATGCAGTTAAACAAACCGAAAACAGGAAAAAGTAAACACAAAAGTGTACGTATATTATAAATGGAAATGAAAAAAATAGTTTTGATATCAGTAGCAGCAGTTTTGCTTACGGCGTGCGGACGAAACGCGCTCAACTCCGGCGGCGAACTGATCGGCGTGAAATCGGCATCTTTCAGCGAACCGGCTCCGTTTGGCATGGTATTGATTAAGCGGGGAGCGTTTGAAATGGGATCTGCCGATTCCGACAGTATCTGGGGCTTTGAGGCGGAAACCAAAGGCGTCTCTTTTGAATCTTTCTGGATGGACGAAACGGAGATAACAAACGCCAAATATCGTGAATTTGTCCATTGGGTGCGCGATTCGATTATTCGTACCCGCCTGGCAGACCCGGAATATGGCGGTAACGAATTGTTTATGATTACCGAAGACCGGTATGGCGACGCGGTGACGCCGCATTTAGACTGGAAGCGTCCTATTCCCTGGCGACGCGCTAATGAAGATGAACAGCGTGCCATTGAAAGCGTTTATTTTACGCATCCGGTAACCGGTGAACGCGGCCTTGACCCCCGTCAGATGATATACAAATACGAATGGTACGACTATACGGCGGCAGCCCTGCGACGGAATAACCTTGATCAGGCTTTGCGCGAACGGAACACCGATAAAACAGTCGACCCGAACGACGTGATCATGATATCCAAAGATACAGCCTATATTGATGACGATGGAAGGATTGTGAACGAGACGATTAACCGTCCGCTAAGCAGTTACTTTGATTTCCTGCATACGCGCATCCTGAATATCTATCCCGACGAAACCGTATGGATCAACGATTTCATCAATGCGAATAACGAGACTTATCTTCGCATGTATTTTAACAGTGCAGGATATGACGAATATCCGGTGGTAGGCGTTTCGTGGGAACAGGCAACGGCTTTTTGCGTGTGGCGGACGCTTAAATTAAAGAACTCGCTGAACATTCCCGATGGACAGCCATTCGAGCCTTTCCGATTGCCAACCGAAGGCGAGTGGGAATATGCGGCGCGCGCCGGTAAAAGCGAAAATAAATATCCGTGGTCGACCGAAGGCCTGAAAGACGCGAAAGACTGTTTTATGGCCAACTTCAAACCGGGCGAGGGCAACTACACAGAAGACGGACACCTGATTACCGCCCGCGTGGGTTCGTTTTCACCGAATGAGTTCGGGTTGTTTGACATGGCCGGTAACGTGGCTGAATGGACATCGACCGCCTATTACGAATCAGGCCCCAAACAAATGAATGACATCAACCCCGAACTTCATTATGATGCGGCAAAGGAAGACCCGTACGATGCTAAAACAAAAGTGGTGCGCGGCGGTTCGTGGAAAGATGTGGCGCTCTTTATCCGTTCGGATATCCGTTCGTTCGAGTACCAGAATGAGACGCGCGCCTATATCGGCTTCCGTTGCGTACGGACGCAAATTGGATTTTCAAGTTCAAAAAAAGGAAAGAAAAAATAAAAAATATCAGTCATGGGAAAATATCAAAGATATAAAAACAGGCTTGAAATGTTCCTTTCAAGCGAAAAAGGACGGCGGATTATTACAATCTGCTACAGTTGGGGCGCGGCAGTCGTCGTTATCGGCGCGCTTTTCAAAATTTTGCATCTGCCGAATGCCAACTATATTCTTGGCGTCTCACTGGTTTTCGAAGCCTGCGTGTTTTTTATCTCGGGATTCGAACGTCCGGGCAGCGATTACAGCTGGGAAGACGTCTTTCCGGTACTAAAATCGAAGAACCCGCTCGACCGTCCGGATTTCACGACTGGCGGCGGCGTTCATATCGAAGGGATGGGCGGCGGTTTGGGTGGCGGTACACTCGTCATCGGTGATTTATCAGGTGGTTATCACGGCAGCGGCGAACAGGTTGCAGGCAGCGGATTACCACAGGGCGGCAATTTCCCGCAAGGTGGCGGATACCCGCAGGGCGCAGGATTTCCACAGGGCGGCGTGCCATTTACGCCTCCAACGCCTCCAACGCCACAGGAATTAGTCAATAAAGGCATGACTTCCATGGGTTTAAACATTTCCGAGAAAGATGCCGAAATGCTGGCTGAAAGTATTAGGAAACTGAACAGCGCCGCTGAACAGATTGCAAAAATGGCAGACCTGAGCGATGCTACCCAGTCGTATATCGAGCGCATATCCGTCGTTTCTCAAAACCTTGAAAAATTCAGTGAGATAACCGGTTCGCTTGGAGAAGTGTCCGATTCGCTGATCAGTTCCTGTAAAGTCATTTCCGGAAAATCGGAAGACGGAGCAGAAACGCCAAAGAGTTATGTGGAAAATATGTCCAAACTCAACGACAACCTGTCAGGCCTGAATAATTTCTACGAAACGCAGCTGACAGGTATCCGGACGCAGATGGATACGGTACTCCATATCAATGCAGGTTTAAACCGCATTCGCGATTTATACGACAGCTCGATTGTCGACAGCGCCACTTTCCGCAACGAAAACGAACGGATGGCGCAATTGCTTGCACAATTGAACCAGGTTTACAGCCGCCTGTTGCAGGCCATGACCGTGAACATCCAATCCGGAGGATACCCGCCGGCAGGAGGGCAACAGGCCTACCAGCAACCGCCTTACAGATATTAGATATTAGAGTTTAGAGTTTAGATATGAGAAAAATAACTTTCAACTTTCAATTAAAATAATATGGCCGGAGTAGCAAGTAACCCCAATTCGCCGCGTCAGAAGATGATCAACCTGATGTATTTAGTGTTCATCGCAATGATGGCGCTCAATGTCTCGTCGGAGGTATTGGACGGTTTCGAACTGGTCGAAACCAGTCTGCGCGCTTCTACTGAAAACTCTACCCGCCGCAATGAGGAAGTCAAGGCAAACCTTGACCGTGCCTATCAGGAAAATGAAGCAAAGGTACGTGAATGGCATGAGAAGGGAGTAAAGGTAAAAGGTTTGTCGGATGAACTGTATAATTATGTCAACGAGTTGAAACTTCGTATTGTACAGGAAGCTGACGGAAAAAAAGGCGACGTCGAAAATATCATACAAAAAGAAAATCTGGAAGCGGCGTCGCGCGTGATGCTCGCGCCAATAGTAGGGGAAGGAAAAAAATTAAGGGAACGCATTGAAAGTTACCGTACGGATATGTCGGAAATAGTAGGCGATCCAACTAAAAAAAGTATGTTTGAGTCAATATTAAGTACGCAAGCCTCCGGAAAAAGCGGCGTCATCGCACTATCGTGGGAATCCTCCCTGTTTGAAAATATGCCTGTTGCTGCTGCCATAACATTACTGACGAAAATACAGAGTGACATCCGCTTTGTGGAGGGCGAGACGCTGTCGACGCTGATCACGAATGTGGATGTCGGCGATTACCGCGTGAATCTGATACAGGCATTCGTCGTGCCGAAAAGCCAGATTGTAACAAGCGGCATGCCTTATGAGGCGCAAATCGTGCTGGCGGCTGTCGATTCAACCAAGCAACCGGAGTATTATCTGGGAGAGACGCTGCTGAAAGATAACACAATCGTTATTGGAACAAGTGGCACCGGTGATCGGTCATTATCCGGAAAGGTGGTTGCCGACGGCGAAACCTATCTGTACGATGCAAAATATTCGGTGACCGAATCGTCGGCTACGATTGCGCCAACCCTGATGAAATTTCTGTATGAAGCCATTGACAACGACATCGAAATAGCCATGCCCGGCGTGCCGAGCGGCGCTGTAACGGCAAGTCTGAGAGGGAATGGCAGTATTAAGCTGAAAGAACGGAATATCTGGACGATCAGCGGTCTTAACAGGTCGTCGTCGCCTAACGTAACGGTTGCGCTTAGCGCCAATGTAGGTGGTCGAACCGTTACCGAAAGCAAGGATTTTACGGTCCGTCCGCTACCCGATCCGACCGCTTACATTTCCTATCAGGACGCTGACGGCAGAGTACGTAAATTTTTCAGCGGTTCGTTGTCCAAACGGTATTTAGTTGCGGCGACAGGCGTCAGCGCGGCAATTGACGACGGTTTGCTGGACGTGCCGCATAACGTAACCGGATTCACGCTTCGCAGAACAGACAATAGAGGTATTTCAATACCGGAAATATCGAACAGCGGTAATTTTACGCCACAACAGAAAGAAATTATTAAAAATTTGCCGAGTGGAACACGTTTTTATATCTCTGATGTGAAAGCGCTTGATCCGTTGGGAAACCCGATGACTCTCAAATATCCGATGGAAATTGTTGTTACAAATTAATATGTAAGTTGATATAAACAAGTATAATGATGAAACGATTTTTTTATATAGGTGCTTTCTTCCTGGCGCTGACATGGTTTGCCCAGGCGCAGCAGAATACGACCGGCGCCCGCGTCAGTCGCGTCGACCGTAATACGCAGCAGCAGGCAGCAGCCAATACCGGTTTGCCTGCATTGTCCGTACGCGCGCAACGGATGAACGACCAGCTGACCCAAGAAACCGGCAATGCGCGGTGGGTACGTAATATCCTGCGCGAACTCGATCTGACAAAAGAAAAAAACGCGCCGCTGTATTATCCCGTTCAGGAGACGAACGGAATGAAAAACCTTTTTACCACCATGTTTCAACTCCTGAGCGAAGGGAAAATCAAGGTGTATGGCTATCAGGCCGACTATGAATCATTTGAGGACGATAACATATTGCCGTTCAAAGCCATGCTCGACAAATTCAACATCTACTACGATGAAATACCTGCCGGCGGCGGCCGTCCGGCAAGTTATGCGGTCAATGCAAGCGACATACCTTCGCGGGAAGTAAACAGATTTTATGTAAAGGAAGCCTGGTACTTTGACCAGAATAATTCCGTTTACGACGTGAAGACACTGGCTATTTGCCCGATTGCTTTATTGATGATGGAGAGCGGCGAAGAACTTTCGAACGCCATGTTCTGGGTCAAGTACGAAGATATTCGCCCCTACATTGTCAACAGCCGCATCATGACGTCGAGCATCAATAATGCGAAGATATATACCATTGATGATTTTTTCCGTCGCCGGATGTACGACGGTGAAATTATCCAGACCGAAAATCTGCTCAATCTCCCGTTGGCCATACTTTTTGAAACCGATGAAGAACTGTTTGCCGAGCAGCAACGGATCGAAGATCAGTTAAAGACATTCAACGATTCACTGTGGGTTAAGCCCGACACGACAGCCGTCGCGTTAAGTAAGAAAGATGCCCGGAAAGTCAGTTCGTCGCGTGGTTCATCTGCCGGTAAAGCCGCATCCAATGATAAAACGTCAAAAGAAAAAGTGTCTAAGGAAAAAACACCAAAACCGCAGACGGAAAAAACCGAAAAAGCTGCCGCCACAAAATCAGCCCCCACACGTAGCATCAGAAGGTAAAGTCAATTAATAATTACGATATAAATTTAACAATATGGAAGTAAAAGTATTTGAAAATCCTGTCGAACTTGGGCAGGTTGCGGCACAGTATAGCGCCGAAATCATCAACGAAGCCATAGCACGGAAAGGCAAGGCGAGAATTGTGCTCTCTACCGGAGCGTCACAGTTCGATACCATTCAGGCGTTGATTGCGACGGATGTCGACTGGAGTAAAGTCGAGATGTTTCACTTAGACGAATATATCGGTCTCCCCGAAAGTCATCCGGCAAGTTTCCGCAAATACCTGAAAGAACGTTTTCTGAACAAGGTGAATATCGGGAAAGCGTTTCTGGTGGATGGCAAGGACGATCCGCAAAAGGTGATCGCGCAACTGACAGCAGAAATACGCAAGGAACCGATAGACCTCGGATTGATCGGTATTGGTGAGAACGCGCATGTCGCCTTCAACGATCCGCCTGCCGATTTCGGTACCGAAGAAGCCTTTATCTGCGTGTGCCTGAACGATACCTGCAAGCAGCAACAGGTTCGCGAGGGATGGTTCGCCACGACCGACGACGTACCCAAGCAAGCCATTTCGATGTCGGTTCATCAAATCATGCAATGCCGGCATATCGTTTCCTGCGTTCCTTACGCCGTGAAAGCCAAAGCCATTAAAGATACGCTGGAGAATCGGTTGACGAATGATATTCCTGCAACCATGCTGAAAAAACACCCCGATTTCGTTTTATTTCTTGATAGGGATTCGGCTGCATTAATCAATATTTAGTTGGACTTTTCGCACGCAGATGACGCAATAAAAGGTTGAACGCCTGTCCGTCCGTCTACTGTCAATGTTCAATTCTCAATTCATGTAGAGATATTCCAGTCAGTTTTATTGCGATAGGATTCAAGTCGGTTTCTTCGCCGATAAAATGATAGACTGTATGCCTGTGTTTCATGGATTGCATCGGTTTTAGGAATGTTGCGGGCGAAACGCTTTCCAATTCGAGAAAAGGTCCCATGATGCTTCCATCTTCCAATGGGCCGTCGTTGTAAGCGTTCATCGCATCACCACGTAACGGGTCTTTGGCGGGATTCCATTCCTGACTCAGGTAAACTGCATCTTTGTCGACATCGAATGTCGTGATCGTCAGACGTTTTGTGTCAGGGTCATAATTGCCGGCAATCGCTTTTGTGCGTTTGGCGTTCAACCCCAGTTTGCTGCGAAACTTGCCGTCGGTCTTCAGGAATATCGCATTTCCCTCAATTTTCAACCGGTCTTCAGGAATTTCACCGAAGTAATCCGAAGTGACTACTACGCCCAACGCCTGCCCGTCGCCTTCAATAAAAGGTATAAAAGTGACGGCGCGGGGACCCGGATTGAACATGTCGAGTATCCAGATACAGATTGTGCCCGTCGACTCGGTCCACTCGAAGTCATTCAGGTTAACGATTTTATTATCAGTTGTATAGCCAACCGTCATCACACGGGGGTTCAGTTCGATATTTAGATCGGATGCAATCTTGGATTTTTCAAGCAGTGTTATTGAGCGGTCTACCCGCAGTTTGAGTTGATTGCCCAGATAATTGGCGACTTCCATCTCTTTTTTGAAAATAACCGTGCCGTTGTTTTTGGAGACGACATCCCATGTCTCAATGTCAATGGGTTTCGGCGTATGCCAGTTGTCGAAAACCTGCTCCGTATCTTTTTTGAAATAGACAGAATATTTACCGCCTTCCGGACCCAGCCAAAAGCGGTTCTCACCGCCAAAACCGTTCATGTGTTCGTCGACCTGACCGGCATCAAAAAACTTGTAATTGACAAATCCGGTGCTTGTTCCATCCAATCCGTCGGCTGTGCCTGTAAAGACTTTCGCCTGGTATTTGGCGGAAACGATGATTTGCGATTTACCGCCATCGCCTGACAGGACAATCAGGTTATCGTCCTTTTCAGACAGGTAATGCAGGTCGTACCCGAAGGTTCCCTTTTCATATTCGCTCATATCTTTTTCTTTTTTATTTCCACTACTGCAGGATAACATTATCCCTAATGATAAAAGCGTTAGATAATATAATTTTCTCATACATCCAAACTCTAAAATCTACACTCTAAACTCTAATAACTAATAACTAATTAACCTCAAGTTCTTCCCAGTTTGGAAGTTTTGGAAATTTATTGTGCGGTTCGGTCTGGTACCAGAAAACGACGGACGAGATGTCGGATTTCTGCGGCAGGTAACGACCGTCGTGTCGCCAGCCCAGATCCTGCATTGTTACTTTCAGGTCTTTTTCAAAACGGATCGGGTCGGCAATGTGCCAGCGATACAGACCAAACCGTTGCTGTGATTTATAAGTGCCGTCCGGACGTATCACCTGATGCAAACCTGCATAAGGCGTGCAGAACTCCTTGTATTGACCTTCCCTGTCGAAGTTGTAGGAGCCGCAGAAATAATCTTCCGTTCCGGTTCCGCAGATCGTCGGGAACTTCGTATCGCCGTCCATGAAGAATTTGATCTCGCCTTCGCCCCACCAGCCGTTGTTACGGACGCCCCAGGCCATGTAAACGCCGACATAATGACCTTTACCTTTGATGTTATCGACAATCGTATAATCGGATGTTGTATTCGGGTTGGCGCGACGCCATTGCGCATGAAAATAACCTGCGTCATCAGCCACCTCCGTCAAGGTATAATCAATTTGATAATACAATGTCATCGCATCCCTGTCGTTGATGTTTTCGACCGTGATTTTGCATTTTTTACGGAAAGGCATCATCCAGTAACAGTTAAAGGCGCTACCCGGGTTCACGCAAACAGCCAGCGACGACAGCGGTGCATAGACGCCCCAGCCCATACAGAAGAAGTCGCCTACCGGACATTCGACCGAAGGCTCTTTTTCATCGTCCCAATAGATGCGGATTATTGAGAAACGCCAGTTCCCTGTTGGCGTCATCCAGATGTGCTGGATAGCGCCGGGACCTTCCATCTCCGCAATCGTAAATGTTTCTTTCGAATTGATACGGACAAAAGGATTTACCTTCCAGCCCTGTCCCAGATCGCGTGCCGAACGGGCAGCATTTGCCACATTCCGCTGATCGCTGTCTTTCAGATCTGCCATGCCGCCTTTACCTTTTTCACCTGTAAAGTTTTCGGGACTGATTGAACGGGTTTTAGCATTCGATAACCGATAAAGATTACCCATGTTGTTATCCAAACCGTCGTAAGGATATTTCTGTGAATAAGCCTGCACAGAAAAAAATAAAATCGTGAAAATAAGACCAATGTACTTCATGATATATAAAATTTTAAAAATTACTGCAAAGTTACGACTTTTTTTGTTATGTTGCATAGTTGATGTTTTTTCTTTTCATGTTTTAACATTACAATCCGTTACGCCATAGCAGGTAACTGTAACAGCGGAAGATGAATTGCTGATATAGCGGATTTGTCGGCGTGTATAGCCGTTTCATGTTTTCAAGGATGTGTTTTCTGTTTATACAATCTTCGGGGTCTTCCATTGTTTGTAACAAATCATACACCGGTTTTCCGATGTCGTTGAGCCATTTCTGTTCCGGGAAATAGAAGCCCATTTTTTGTTTGCGCTTGAGGATTTCATCCGGTACGATGCCCTCCATCGCTTTGCGCAGCAGGTATTTGTTCCAGCCGTCGTGTATCTTGAATGACGATGGGATAGAAAACAGGAACTCGGTTAATTCCGGATAGTCGGATAACGGCATGACACATTCAACGCCTTGCGATGCCGCCGAATGTTCGCCCCATCGGAGTATATTGCCAAGAATGAACGTGTAACTTTCGAAAAGGGCGTCGTTCAATACTTCTTTTCGTATTTGCTGCACGGGCGACGGGTAGTTGAAAAAACGGTCTCTGATTTCCGGCATCAACGAATAGTATGCGTGTTTTCGCGTTTTTTGCGCCAACTTCTGCGGTGTATAATACAACTCTTTAGCCCACAATTTCAGACGGCGTACCAGCATGTCATTTGGCGTCAAGCCGGTATTGCCGACTTGCATCAGTTCACTGCACCACCTTCTCCATTCGCCGTTTTTGCGCAGTGATTGCAGGAATAGGGGATAGTAAGCCGGATAACCGCCGAGCATCTCGTCGCCCCCTTGTCCGTCGACAACCATGGTCTGCCCCTGTTTTTTTACCTCTTCCATGATACGGTACTGTGTCAGCGAACTTGGGTTGTAGATAGGGGCGCTGTGGGCGCGGTTGGCTGTATCTAATTTTTCAATAATATCTTCTGCCCTACAAACGACTTTGATCCATTCCGATCCGGTATGCCGTACCACTTTTTCCGCCCAATACACTTCGCCGCCATCATAATCGTCGGTTGTAGTGTAGGCAACGAGCGTCCTGGCAGGGTCGGTTTTTTTTGCCATGCATAATAGCGAGGAACTGTCCATGCCTCCGCTAACGCAAAAAGCCGGCGTCCCGTCAAACAACGACAGGTTTTTATGTACGGTATCTGCAATTAACACACACAGCTTGCCGGAAAACTGTCTTGCCGCAGTCTCGTTATATGTGATATTACTCCGGTCATAGGGTATCGCATAATATCTTTCGATGCTTAGCCGGTTGGTGTCTGTTTCATACTTGACGAAATGCGACGGTTCTACAGAATGTATCTCATTGAAAAAGTATTGATCCGACAAACTGATGTTTCCCCATAGCAGGAAATCGATGACTGTATGCCGGTTTATGGTGCGCGTGTCCTCGAAAAGAGAGTAAACCGTCCGGGCTTCCGAAGCCAGTACAAAGTGATTGTCCGTGTTGCAAAACCATAAAGGACGGTTTCCAAAATGGTCGCGTGCGCCATAGATCGTTTTATTTTCGGCATCCAGATAGATAAGCGACCAGCATCCTTTCAGCGAACCGAAACAGTTGACACCATGCTTTTTCAACATGCGTAAAACGATTTCCGAATCAGTTATGTCGTTTTCATCGCCAATAGAAAGTGTTTGGCAAAGTTCCTTTTTATTCAAAAGCCGACCTTCAAAAAAAAGAATATTTCCGTTGCACGATGCAATATACGAGGCGTTGTCATGAGAAGAACCTGATGCGATGTGCGAGGCCGAACACGCTCCCATGACCAATCGTGCGGCATCATCCGATTGATTTATCTGCTGCAAATGCTGATTCATCAAAAAGACGGTACGCGTTTTATTACCACGATGCGATAAAGTATCCAATCCGTTGTCTGATAAGCGACTAAGGCTTGAGAAAGGAAAATTCTTTTTTTTGTAAACAGTTAATAATCCATTCATTTAGCGTGAGGCTTCATGGTGAAGTTATATTTTCCGGAACCAATCATTACAGCACCGTCTTTGGCGGTTTTTGCCTTGAAGCGTTGATTGTTTTCGGTCAAGTCTTTGAGTTCGTTATCCGGGAAATATACAAGCGCAGAGGTGTTGGCAGGTATTTCCAGCTTCAGAAAAAAAGTATCGCCGTCCTTTTTCCAGTCGGAGACGATTTTCCCGTATGGACAATCATATGTTGCCGAGGCGGCGGTAATGTCGCCCACAGGTTCGGGACGGATGACGATGTCGCGGTAGGCAACCGAATGTTCCGCTTGCCGGATGCCGGCTAATCCACTGTAAAACCATTCCATCAGATGACCCAGCATACAATGGTTGTTGGATACGAAGCGCAGGGCAGCCCACGACTCGGTAAGCGCTGTGGCGCCCTTCGCCAACTGGAAGCCATAACCCGGTACGTCGTTGCGGTTGTTGATCGTGAAAATTGTTTCCGAAGCGTTTTCATTTTCGAGCGTTCGCAAGAGATAACGGAAACCAATATCTCCGGGTGTGAGTCCATAATCCCTGTTTTCCAGATCCTTCAGTATGTTATTGAAGACTGCCTTCCGGTTTACGGGTTCCACCAGATTCATGAAGATAGCCATGGCGTTTGCCGCCTGACTGCCACGATCGTACTGCATGACGCCGTCCTTGAAATACTGACGGTTGAAAGCCTCTTTGATTTCTGCGGCGAGTTCGGCGAAATAGGCCTCGTCTTCGGACTTTTTCAACAATCTTGCCGCTTGCCGCATGATGTCGACATCATAATAGTACATAGCCGTAGCCGTGACGCCTTTTGAGGTCAGTTGAGATTCGCCCGGATTCCTTGGGCCGAGGTCGAACCAGTCGCCCAGCCCATGCGAGACGATATGATCTTGGGCAGTGGAAGTCAGGTATGCCACATAACGTTTCATGCTTTCGTAGTTTGTCTGTATCGGTCGCCGGTCGCCGTACCACCGGTAGATATACCAGGGTAGGATCACATAAGCGCTACCCCATTCCGGCGAATCGCGAAACCCGCCTGCAAAAACAACGTATTCGGGGGCAATATCCGGGATCATGCCGTCAGGGAGTTGTGCGGCGCGCATGTCGTCAATGATTTTATTGAACATGCGGTTGATGTTGTAGTTGTACTGAATGGAGTTACCCATCAAATGCGCCTGTTCGAGCCAGCCCAGTTTTTCGCGATGCGGACAATCGGTCAGCACGCTTGCCATATTGCTGCGGATCGACCAGTCTATCAAGTGAAAAATACGGTTAAACAACTCGTTGGAGCAAACGAACGAACCCGATTGCGCCGCTGCGTTTCGGGTGTGCAGTCCTTGCAGATGTGTCACGACCGCCAGTTTGCGCGGGTTGGGGACGCCCTGCGGAACGGCATTTCTGAGCATCAGGTAACGAAAGCCATAGTATGTGAACCGGGGTTGCCATGATTCGCTGTCGCGTCCGGCAGTCGTATATTCGAACCAGAACGGTTCGCCCGTAGCGCGTTGCGTGACGAGGCTGTCGTCGTCAATCAGTTCGCCAGGCCAAACTTGGATGGTCTGGCCACTTGCGCCATTCACGTTCAGACGGATAATACCCGAAGCGTTCTGTCCCAGATCGTACACCCATTCGCCGGTTTTCGCCTGAAAAACTGCAACAGGTTCAAATGTATCCATGATTTGAAGCGGTGTTGCCGTTTGCGACCGCAATTGTGGCGGACCGCTAACACGGTGGGTTTGTTGCCATTGGCTGTCATCGAATCCCGGCTGATCCCATCCTTCCTGTTCCATCCGCGCATCATAACTTTCGCCACCATACACGCTTGAAAAAGTAATCGGCGAAGGCGATGTTTTCCATGCGTCGTCGGTTACAATTTCTGCTTTGCTGCCATCAGCATATTCGAGGATGATTTTACAGACGGTTTTCGGAAAACCATACGACACGACACATTTCAGGTAACGTTCACGAGGGGTGTGGTAGAAACCGTTTCCCAGCATGATACCACACACATTGGCGCCTGAGTTCAGATAGGAAGTGATGTCGAAAGTCACGTACAAGGCATATTCATCATAATTCGTCCATCCGGGATCAAGAAAATGGTCGCCCACTTTTTTGCCATTCAACGACATCTCGAAATGTCCCATCCCGGAAACAAAGGCGGTCGCTTTCTTCAAAGGCTTCTCCACTTGAAATTCGCGACGAAAGAGCGGCAGTATGTTCTTCATATCGCCCAATTCGGGTTTGCCCCGTCCATGAATACCTGGAACAACCCGCCGGTCAGCCGGTTGTTCCTGCAAGGCGATCCATTGCGCATCGCTCCAATCGTCAACAGCACATAAACCCATCTGCCATGACTGGGGTTCACTCCAGTCGGATTCATTGCCAAAATTGTCCCAAATTTTCACTTTCCAATAATAGGTAGAAGCCGGTTGGAGCTGTTTGCCTTCATAAAAAACCTGTATGGAATTGCCGGAAGTAATCTTTCCCGAGTTCCAGCAGTCGCCGCTATCAACAGCCAACTGTTCGGCGCTGCCGGCAACTAAAACTTGGTATGCCTTTTGAATTACGTTTCTATTATCCGAAAAAATTTGCCAGCCCAAAGCCGGTGAGGACGTCTCGATTCCCTGTGGCATTAAAGCCTGTTCACAGGTAAGACGATCCACTTTCAAGGTAGATGGCTGATTGGGTCTGCACGAAAAACAGACAATAATGATGGTAAATAGAAAGCCTTGAATGTGATATTTCATAACTATACATTTTTATATGTCGTACAAAGATAAAAAAATATTTCAATATTATCACTACTTTTGTGCCGTAATTTGAAATAAAAGATGAAGATCATTTACGATAAAAACGAATTGAAAGAAGAAGCTATTGTTGCTACCGTCGGTTTTTTTGACGGTGTCCATTCAGGCCATCGCTTTTTAATTCAGGAAATGTGCGACTTAGCTAAGAACCGTCGACTGCCATCTGCACTAATTACTTTCCCTGTACATCCGAGAGTCGTGCTCCATTCGGATTACCAGCCTAAATTGCTGAATTCGTTTGATGAAAGGTTGGAACTTTTATCAATGACAGGGGTGGATTATATCATTGTGATTGATTTTACGCCGGATCTGGCGACGATGGCGGCGCATGAATTTATCGCCACGACGCTTGCTTCCGAATGGCATGTCAAGATATTGCTGGTTGGGTTTGATCACCGCTTTGGCTATCAACGGGAAGAAGGATTTGAACAGTATGCGGTTTACGGTAAAACATGTGATATGGAGGTTGTCAAAGTTCCTTCGTACATCAACGACATAGGGAAATCTGTCAGTTCTTCCGTTGTACGCCGTCTGATTGAAGCAGGTGATATGGCCGCTGTATATCAGTTGCAGGGTTATCGATACCGGTTGAAAGGGCATGTCGTGAGCGGTCATCAGATAGGACGCAAGTTGGGTTTTCCGACTGCCAACATCACGGTTGACGATCCGTATAAAGCGATTCCGCGCAACGGTTCGTATGCCGTCCTGATCACCATAAACGGTCGGCAATATAAGGGAATGTTGTATATTGGTTCACGACCAACGATCGACTATGATGATTCGTTACGAATAGAAGTGAATATCTTTGATTTTTCAATGGATATATATGATGAACCCATCACCGTTGAATTTGTTGCATTTATCCGCGAAGACCGGAAGTTTGATTCATTGGCAGACCTTCGGACGCAGATGGCGGAGGATGTTAAAATGGCGAAAAGTGTACTGATAAAGGAGCTTACCGACTTGTCAGAACTCTTTTATGATGCGATAGATATTTTGAAAGGTATGATTTCTATTCCTTCTATCAGTCGGGAAGAAAAGGCTGTAGCTGATTTTTTGCAGTCGCACTGGAAAAAGGCCGGACATACTGTTAACCGTCAGGGTAATAACATCTGGTTATCGACTGCCATTGATGCTGCAAAACCTACGGTCTTGCTTAATTCGCATGTTGATACGGTACGACCGGTTGCCAGTTGGACAAGGGACGCCTTTGCACCGGACAGTCCGGAAGACGATATCCTGTATGGATTGGGCAGTAACGATGCGGGAGCTTCGGTTGTATCGCTGTATGAAGCGTTTTGCTTGCTTTCGCAAAAAGAGCAGACCTATAATCTGATTTATCTGGTTTCGGCGGAAGAGGAGGTTTCAGGAAAGAACGGGATAGAAAGTGTGTTGCCGGTTTTACCTGAAATAGCGTTTGCCGTTGTCGGCGAGCCGACCGGCATGCAACCGGCTGTCGCGGAGAAAGGGCTTATGGTTCTTGACTGTACGGTTACCGGAAAAGCCGGACATGCTGCCCGCGATGAAGGAGTAAACGCCATTACGCTTGCGATCGCGGATATGGAATGGTTTAACAGTTTTCATTTTTCGGAAAAGAGCGGTTTATTAGGACCTGTAAAGATGAGCGTGACACAGTTGCAGGCAGGGACGCAGCATAATGTTATTCCCGATCGGTGTACTTTTGTTGTGGATATACGAAGTAACGGGTTTTATTCGAATGAAGCGTTGTTACAACAGATAAAAGGACATGTCCAATGTGAAGTTGTGCCACGCAGTACGCGACTTCAATCATCGCAAACATCCTTATCACATCCCTTTGTGCAGCGTGCGGTAATGCTTGGCAAACAACCGTTTGGCTCTCCTACAATGAGCGACCAGGCGCTTATGCCTTTTACTTCTGTAAAGATCGGACCCGGCGATCCGGCACGTTCGCACAGCGCCGACGAATATATTCGCCCTTCCGAAATTCGCGAAGCAATCGATACATACGTGACACTGTTGGACGGATTGAAAATTTAGGCAAAGGGAGGCGCAAGTCGCATACCTGTGCCGGCGAGGAGTGAATTTATGATTCATAATTAACGCAAGTGCTTAAGGATACTTTAAAAACGATTGTTGCCCGGTATATTGTGGCATTTTTGAACCTGCTGTTGATTTTTATCAATAGTAAGGTATTGGGACGCGAAGGAATGGGCGTGGTTGGCATTATTTATGCTTCGGCTAATCTGGTTGTGATCTTCAACAGTATTTTTTGTGGCAATACGATTGTCTATTTCATGAACCGGTACAATCTGCGAACGGTATTTTTCCCGGCATACTGTTGGGCTTTTATCGGTTCTGCCATAGCATGTATAGTATTATACCTTATTCATTTTTTGCCGGAGGGTTTTGAGGACACCGTCTTTTGTTTAGCCGTATTAATCTCGCTCGTAACAGCCAATTCGCTGATGTTGCTAGGAAAAGACCGTATCAATATCTTTAATTTTTTGTTCATACTACAAGGGTCGCTCCTGTTCCTGTTGCTGATCGTATTGTATTTTATCTTTGATTATAAGGATATTAAAGGTTATCTTACCGGAATGTTCAGCGCCTATATCATCGCCTTTCTGTGCAGTAACATCTGGTTGATTTCGTATTTAAGTAAGAAAAATAACCAACCTTCCGGCAAATCATTTTTTTTCGTGTTGAAAGAAATGTTTTTTTATGGTTTATGGAGTAGCACAGATAGTTTAGCGGAAGGGTTGACAACCCGCCTGAATTATTTTCTTATTCAGCATACAGGCGGGTACGGGCATGTCGGATTACTGGATTCGGGAACTAAAATTTCGGAGAGTGTGTGGCATATCAGCAACAGTGTAAGTTATATGGAATATAATAATGTTTCAAAAACAACAGACCGGCAGGAGCAAAAACGCATTACGCTGCAATTGTTTAAACTTACCTACTGCGCCTTGTTCATTGTTATGGTAATCATCTGTTGCATACCTGAACGGGTTTTTACGGACTATCTGCTGACACCTGAGTTTGTCGGCATACGCCATGTCATTTTCGGGTTGTCGCCGGGTATTGTCGCATTTGGAAGCAACCGAATCATAAGTCATTATTTTATCGGTAGCGGGAGGATTAAATACAGCGTATATTGTTCAGTGACAGGGTTTGTGATCTTACTTGTTGCCGGGATTGTTTTGATACCGCCATATGGCGTTTTAGGGGCGGCAATCACTTCGAGCATTGCTTACAGCAGTATGTTATTATTTTCAACCTTGACGTTCATGAAGCAGACCGGCGCTTCGTTCATCGAATTGATTCCTTCGAAAGCAGATTGGTCACGTTTGAAAAATCTATTTTAACCAGATTGCGGGGTTAAGTTTGGTACGCTCGTTCCATAGTTGAAAATGGAGAATTGTCTCGTTTCCTTTTTGCGTATCAGTAAAAATCTTACCAATAACTTGTTTTGCTGCGACGGTATCGCCTTGTTTTACATATACATTAATTATATTGCTGTATACAGTTAAGTAATCGCCGTGTCGGATGATCACGTTGTTATTGAATCCGGGCATGACGAACACACGTGTGACGACGCCTTTGAAGATAGCGCAGGCTTCGGCGCCGACTGTTGTCTGTATGTCGATGCCGTTATTGTTGGTTCGCACATAGGCTAATTCCTGATGCTGCTGTTCGCCGAAAGCGGAAATTATCGTATATTGACCTGTAAGCGGGAAAGGTAAATTTCCTTTATTCTTTGCAAATTCCCTTGACAGGATTACTTCCGAATCTAACAAGACATAACTGTCTTTTGCAGCTGATGGTTTGGCATTTGTTGTTTTTGATGCAGTTCCTGAAATTGTTGGTCCCGACGATGCGTTATTGGATGAAGCAGACGCTACTTTTCCGGACGATACGGTTTCCGTTGTTATCGCTTCTGTTGTTATTGCTTCCGTTGTTATCGCTTCCGTTGTTATAGATTCCGATGATTTTTTTTCGGTATTAACCGCCGCCCTGTTTTTTTCGGAGTTTTTGATATCTTCTATGATGAGTGTTTCAATTTGCCTGTTTAAGGCATCAGCTTCTTTTCTTTTTTGATCGATAAGCCGTTGCAGGTCTTTCTGTTTATTGTTTAGATTCAGGACCTCTTTTTTCTGCTGTTGTTCTTCCGACGCCATTTTCCTGTTTTCGTTTTCGCGTTGAGCGAGCAGCTTTTGCTTTTCTTTTCGCGATTCTTCCAATTCGGTTTTGCGACGCATGATTTCGACCTGTTTTTCTCCGATTCGTTCCGCTTCCTTTTTTTGCCAGTCGGCATATTCACGCAGATAACGTATACGCCGGTAGGATTGTGTAAGATTTTCAGCCGACAGGATCAACAGTATTTTATACTGTGAAGTGCGAAATTCCTGTTGATGGGTTTGCATGGATTTGGCATAGTTTTCTTTTGTTTTTTCAAGGTCTTTATTTAACAGTTCGATTTCATCAGTCATTGTTTTTATCTTACGGTCAATCTCGGCGATTTCCTGTCCTAATATCGAAATGATTTTTTTTCTGGATAACAGTTGTTGCGTCAACAGATTCAGCCTGTTGAGTACATTTTTTGTGTTAGTATTTGTTTCTTTCAATAAAAATGAAGTAAGTTCAATCGCATTAAGCGCTTCCATTCGCATGTCTTCCAGTTCCTGTGCCGAAAATACTCCCATTGGAATGACTGGCGGTTCCAGTTTTTGCGTAGTCGTTTTGGTTTGCGTGTTTGATGTTCTTCTTTGCGTGTTTGTCGTTCTTTTTTGCGGATTCACAGTTCTGTTTTGGGCTGGAACGATTAACGTAATGCAGCAAAAAAGTAAGGTGAAAAGAATAGTTTGTTTCATCACTTTCCGATTAAGTTAATCATTTGCGCTAATGTTACGCGGTTGTAACCTGAGGGAATGTTAAAATCCAACGAAAACGGATGATTAATATCAGGAGTGGAAAAGGTAAGTGTTGCCGTTCCCTTCGTTTGATCCGGGGATGACAGGCGGGCCGTCATTTTTATCGGAAATATCTGGTTGTCAATTGTTTGAAAATGACTGTAATGCCATGTCAACATTTGATTTTCGTGTTCGATTTTTGTTGATAGAAGTTGTTCGTCTCCATCGGCTGTGAATGTATAAAACGTATTGTTTTTGTCTTTCAACTGGAATTCGGCTATTTGGCTGCTTTTTATGATGCGAAACAGGCGGAAATGTCGGGTAGAAATGCGGTACTCGCCCGGAACAAACAGTTGATTCGTAAGCAGCGCCTGTAGATTTTGAAAATTAAAGTCAATCTCCATTTCTTTTTTCAGATGTTGATAACTGTCAACCAGAAAACGCTTGTTCATTCGGTCAAGCATTTTAATGCTGTCGTTGGATATTTCAATTCGAAGCATTTCAACGCCCAAAAAAGGCTGGACAGAAATTTGCAGTCGGTCGTCGCGAATTATTTTCAGTTGAGCCTTTGAACTGAATTCCTGTTGCAAATCCGAAAATTCAAGATTAACCCTGGCTGAAAACGTGTCGAAGTGGAATGAACGATCGAGGACAGCAGCAAAAAAAGCTTCTTCCGTTTTCATAATTTCCGTGCTGGATGAGGTGATTCCGGTTGATGATTTGCAACTAACCAACAAACAGAAGAAAACGATTCCGCTGAATACTTTCCAACTGTTACAGGTCTGATATTTTGGCGTCCAAGTCTTCATCTATTTCACTAAACAGTTCATCTTCTGTTGCTTCAAAATAGGATTTTTCTGCGATTTTTTTATCAATTGTCGCTGTTTTTTTCCCTGAATCTCTTGCTTTTTCCCACTGTTCCACCGCTTTTTCCCTGTCACCTAACAGGTACAGGATATCGCCATAATGATCTGCTAATTCCGCGCTGCCTGAACGGTCACGTGAAATCGCCTGTTCGATATACAGTTTAGCCAGCATAAATTTGCCTTGAACAAAAAATATCCATGCGTAGGTATCTAAGTAAGTAGCGTTGTCAGGCGCCATTTTGATTGTTAAGGCGCTCATTCGCTCGGCTTTCGGCAAGTCTTTTTTCAAAAGTGAAAGATAATAGGCATAATTATTCAATACCAGGATATTTTTGTCATTATATTTCAGTGCTTCCTCATAAGCATTGAACGCCTTGTCGGTTTCTTTTATTTTAAAATAAGCATCGCCTATTTGACCGTAGAAATCTGATTTTTCAGAAACATTTTCCGGAGGAATTATCGAAATGGCGTTTAAGTAAATATCGATGGCAGACATAAAATCTTTTTTCTGATAATATGCAATCCCCAGATAATAATAAAATTCCATCTCTTCGGGAAATATCTCCCGGCATTTTTTACTGATGCGGATAACTTCGTCAAAGTCTTTCTGTCGGATTGATAACCGCAAAAGTTGTTCCCACGCATCCATGTTTTCAGGATCGCTCTCCGTCACTAATTGAATTTGAAAGCGTGCTTCGTCGAACTTGTTTTGCATCAGAAGAAACTCGCTATAAACAAGTTTTAACCGTGAATCATCGGGGTGTTGTTCAAGCAACGATTCAAACAGCCTGTTTGCTCCGTCCACATCCTGTTTGGAATTTTGTAATTGCACGATATATCTCGTTAAAATACCCAACTTCGTTTCAACATCCAACCTTTCATTGACCAATGCGGCGTTGATCTGTAGTTTAGCTGAATCGCTCTGACCTGTTTTTTCATAATAATTAGCCATGGAAACCGGATAATAAGGCGATTCCGGATCAATCTCAAACGCCTTTTGATAATATTGCAATGCCTGTACATTATCATTTTGCTGTAAACGCAAATCGCCAAGCATGACAAGATAGCGCGATTCCACAGGATATTTGTCTACCAGTTTTTTCAATTCATTGAGAGCCATTTCCTGTTGTTCAAGCGATAAATACAATCGATATTTTTGCATGGACAACGCTTCATGCAAACCTATCAAATTTTCCATTTCATTATACATTTCGATCGCTTTTCCTGTTTCGCCCATCCGAGTATATGCTTCTGCCAGATAGAAATTATAATCCGGTCTGTCGGGAAAGATTTTGATTAATTTTTCGTATTCGCCAGCTGCCTCGCTAAATCTGTCAAAATTGAAAAACAATGTTGCTAACGAACTAATATACTCGTGATTATCAGGTGAATAGGATACAGCCTTTTTCATCAGGGAGATTGCTTTTTCCGGCTGATTAAAATAAACATAGTAGGACGACAGCTCGAATAATGCAGCAGAAGAAGTAGAATCGATTTCGAGGCAATACCTGAACATCTCGAAAGACGCATCGATTTTGTCGGCATTTTTCAACCGCAGGCCTTCATAAAAGAAATAATCAAACTTATTCGCTTCATCTGGAGTGAGTTCTTGTTTTTGGTAAGTCGAATCACCGGATTGCGCCATACATACCACCGGACAAAGCATGAGTAACAGATTGATAAACATATGCCGGCAATTTTTTAAAATCATATAAATCATTAAAATCAAATAAATCACAGTTAAGATTTTCCCGTATGTCCGAATCCGCCCGCGCCGCGTTCCGTTTCGTCCAACGATTCTTCCGGCTGCCATACGACCTTAGTAAAAGGAGCTATTATCAGTTGGCAGATGCGTTCGCCATCGTTAATAATAAAGGGTTCCGACGATAGGTTGACCAGAATCACCCCTATCTCCCCCCGATAATCGGCATCGATCGTTCCCGGTGTATTCAGTAATGAGATGCCATGTTTGATCGCCAATCCGCTACGTGGACGCAATTGCGCTTCGTAACCTTCCGGCAAGGAAATATACAGGCCCGTCGGGATCAGTTTGCGTTCAAAAGGTTTCATTTCAACCGGTTCTGACAGATTGGCGCGAATATCCATCCCGGCCGACGATATTGTTGCATATTGCGGTAGCGGATGATGAGATTTGTTTGCTATTTTAACTTTCATAAAAAATATCCCATAATTGGATTTATCGTTAATCAGGTGCAAAGATAGTACAAGCCGGGAGTAATGCCAAAAAAAATCATTTTTTTATGTTACATTAACTTGGTAATGCCTGTTTTCGTGCTAAATAATAATAGTACGGCAAAAGAATTTGATATTTTTTTTTGCTTGATTATTGTGTTTAAAAAAAAATGATTATTTTTGCAAGCAAATTTTATGTAAAAAGTATTGATATTTTTCCATGAAAAAAGCAATTTTTATTTTCAACAAATTGAACTGAACTATTTTTATGCGACTTCAAGAAGATATGTTATTTGATGACCGCTACCTGTTAGTAAAAATGTTAGGGAGCGGCGGTTTTTCGGAAGTTTGGCTGGTGGAAGACACCAAAGTAGCCAATAAAAGGATGGCGTTAAAAATTTTCGTACCCGACAGAGGTTTGGACGAAAATGGCGTACAACTTTTCAGTAAGGAATTTGAATTGGTATTCGACCTGAATCATGCAAACCTCCTGCGACCTGCACATTTCGACGTTTGTGATCGATCGCCCTACCTGCTGATGCCGTTCTGCGAACAGGGTTCTGTCGGATCGCTTGTCGGCCAGCTTACTGAAGATGACGCCTGGCATATACTGCATGATGTGGCGTCAGGACTGGCGTTTTTACATGCACAGGAACCGCCCATTATTCATCAGGACATCAAACCCGACAATATTTTGAAAGATAATCTTGGACAATACCTGATTACCGACTTCGGCATTAGTACCCAAATACGTAACACGTTGCGGGTAAGTATGAAAAAAACCTCATCGAGCGGCACCTTGGCTTTTATGCCACCCGAACGCTTCGGGAAAGAAAACATACCCATTAAAGCAAGTGATATCTGGGCTATGGGCGCTGCGATTTTCGAACTGATTACCGGACATCTTCCGTTTGGAGAACATGGAGGACTGATACAGAAAAGCGGAGCAGAAATACCGAACATACACGGTACTTTCTCGAAAGACCTTCAGGAAATCATTATCCGTTGCATGTTGACCAACCCTTGGGATCGACCTGTCGCCCAGCAGATTGTAGAATGGACAGATAAGCATTTTAGAGGAGAGAAAATCCACTTCGATACGATAAAGAAGAAACAAACAACGGTTCAGATTCCGAAGATGGAATTACCGGTGAAAAAAATAGCATTGGGAGTAGCAGGCTGTGCCATTGTCGCACTGCTTGTTCTGTTGGTTATTAAGGTTTTCAAGTCGGATACATTGAAGGAACTCAAATCAAAAACAAAGACTGAAAAAATAGTTGTCGAAGAGGTCGTCCCTGAAACTACGGCAGTGCCGGCTTGGATCACCGATTATGAAGAGGCATTGAATCATGCAGAAACGGCATTTGAAGAACAGGACTATGAAACAGCCAAAAAGGATTATTTAAGAGCGCTGACGATAGCTACCCAAAATCAGGATCAAAGCAGACAAACAATTGCCAACGAGTTTATTGTTGCATGCAATGAGGCGAAAAGCAAAGCGGAAGAAGCGGCTAAAGCGGCAGAAAAACAAACGGCTGCCGCAACCGTAACCACACCGGCAACGCCGGCAACACCTCCTGCATGGACAGTTGAATATAACCGGATCATAGCGCTTGCACAAACGGCTTTAAACAGTCAGAATTTCGAAACAGCCAAAGAGGAATATAATAAAGCGTTAGAAATTGCCACCAAAAACCGTGATAGAAAGAAACAGGCGGACATAAAAGATCTTATCACCGCATGTGACGAGGCGGCAAAAAGAAAAGCGGAGGACGACGCGGCAAAACTAAAAGCCAGACAGGAACGGTTGGCGTCTTATAACTTCGTTGGTAATTTTCAGCTGGGTTCGTCCTATATGATCGTTCAGCGTAAATCGGATATGCGTTGGGGTATCATTGATAAAGATGGTAATGAAGTAGAGGCTGCCATTTACACAGACATGGCAGCACGCTTGAAAAATGGAAATTGTGCTTTGAAAAATGCACAGGGCTGGGTTGTTTTCGACGCCTCGCTCAACAAAGTGGCTACCGGTCTTAATAATTTGGATGCATACAAATAATATATTAATATGAAGAAAGTAGTTTTATTACTCGTTTGCTTAATGAATGTTGCAACTATTTTTGCACAGAACGAGAAAAAGGATGGCGACGAAATGGCGGAAGCCGGAAATTATACCGGTGCAGCCATGATGTATCGCATGTGTATGGAGCAGGACGCGGATTGTTCGTTGAAACTGATCCGATTGCTCTATGAGGAAAAGATTGAGTCTCAGTCTTCAAACGAACTCTATCAATTGATAAAGCCGATTGCAGATAAAGGTAATGCTGAAATGCAATTCTATCTGGGCAGGATGTACAGCAAAGGCTTTGGGGTTAAGCAAGACAACAGAGAAGCGCTGAACTGGACAAAAAAGAGCGCCAACAATGACAATGCAGACGCTCAGTATGAAATGGGAAACATCTATCAACGGGGATTATTGGGTGTCAGGCGGAATAATCGGGAAGCAACAGAATGGTATAAAAAGAGCGCCAGCCAGGGCCATTTGCAAGCCCGGGAAATAATGGAAAAGTCGAACCAGTCTGAAAAATCTGTAAAGCAAGATAAGAAGAGCCAGAAAGCACAGGTCGAAAAACAGGAAAAGACAAAGCAACCTGTTGATGTTGAAAAGCAACCTGTTGAAAAACAGCCTGTTGAAAAACAACCCGTTCAAAAAGAACCTGTTCAAAAGCAACCTGTTCAAAAGCAATCCGGTAATGCTGGCAGCGGTCTCATTCCAAAGAATGTAGTAAGTCTTGGCGCCGGCTTAGGTGGAAATCATTTTAATCCCGACTATAGTTCCAAAG
>Ga0082212_10001272_pt1 | contig 37241 bp, 37 predicted proteins | sample TergutNt197P3_FD_71548 | JGI IMG/M metagenome (GOLD analysis project Ga0082212, IMG submission 71548) | Neocapritermes taracua P3 segment gut microbial communities from Petit-Saut dam, French Guiana - Nt197 P3 | ecosystem: Host-associated > Arthropoda: Insects > Digestive system > Gut ...
AATATGCGAAAAGACAGGACTTTCCGAACAAGCTGTTTTACTGCTAGTTAATGAAGATGAAAACGAAATTTCAAAAGATTTGTGGCGAGAGTGTTGGTCGCAGCTCATAGAAAGCAATCTGTTTGATTCATTGCCGGATGACTACTTGAACTTGTTAAAAGAGTTTTCTAGGCATCTATGTCTGGACGGTGAGATTCAAGGGAAGCAATGGGCACTGAAAAACTTGAGTTTTGATGAAACACATACAGCAATGATAAATGGCCAAATAAAAACATTAGTGGAAAATAGCCAGCGGCGTAAATCCGCTTTTTACGGAATAATGGCAAAAATAGCCAGAGATGTTTCAAACACATATGAACGTATTGTTGATAGTCGTTTTTCCACTGTTAAAACAGATACACTTAACAGAGAAATGCAGGCTCTACGGAGATTTGCTGAAGAAGGAAAAATGATTGACGACGATGATTACTTGCGATTTAACATCCATAAAGATTTGTAGATGAAGTAGCAAAAAGAGTTGTCAATCAAGTCGAGTACTACTACATAGCTGAATGCGTATTCTGACAAGAAGGTATATCAAGTTCTTGATTGAATCCGCAGAAAAACTATGGGTTATCTCACTTAATCATTGAAATTCCTGCCTTTGTTTGCTATAATCAATAATAACATAGATATCCCGAAAGTAGCAGAGAAATGAGGCGCGATTGAGATGATAAGCTATAAAAAGTTATGGCACGTCTTATTGGATAAAGACCTGAAGAAAAAAGACCTGGTCACACTTGCGGGGGTAAGTACATATACTGTTAACAAACTTACTCACGGTGAGAACGTCACAACTGATATACTCCAAAAAATCTGCAAAGCATTGGCGTGCGACCTGTCTGATATTATGGATCTTGTACCTGATGAATAATTAAGCAACAATATGGCAGAATGGCAACGCCTAGTGGAACTTGCTTATAATTCGAGCTATGGTTTCGAATGGAACGGTGACTCCCTATTGCTCATCCGCGAAAACCTGCTCTACACCGAGCGGCAAGATGTTGACAGCCGTATCAGAGAGCAGACGCACACAGCAGCGGTCAATCTGGTATACTCCAAGCTGTGGTCGGAAGCTCGGGTGGAACCCGGCTGAGATCATTCCTACGATATGTGCTTATGCGAATGATTTCAGCAATACCAATGGCGGGTATATTGTCATCGGTATCGAGGAGAGATATGGCCGTCCATCGTTGCCCCCTGCGGGAGTTGACCCTGATAATCTGGACATGATCCAGCAGGAGTTGTTTCAGTATTGCAATTTCATCATGCCGCGATATATTCCGCAGACAGAAGTCATTCAATATCAGGATAAGTATCTCTTATACCTTTGGTGTTCCGCCGGAGATAGCGGTCCATATTCTGCACCACAGGATGTTCTATCAAAGAATAAACACAAAGAGTATTGGATCAAGCCGTCTTCTGTGAAAACTATTGCTAAAGGCTCAGAGCTATCCGAGCTTTTTGAAAAATCCAACTCCGTGGCATTTGACGATCGGGTAAATCGTTCTGCGACGATTAAACATATAAGACGCGACTATATGGAAGACTTTCTCCGGGAAACAAACAGTTCTTTAGCAGAAGATATTAACTCTAGAACTCTCGAGGATTCTCTGTTATCTTTGGAAGTAGCTAACGAAACAGACACCAATATTGAAATCAGGAATATCGGGGTGCTGATGTTCGCCGAAAGACCTGACAAGCTTATTCCGGGGGCGCAGATAGATTTAGTCAAGTTTAATTCTCCGGAAGCTGAGGGTTCCGACGATTTCATCGAGAAAACGTTCACAGGTCCAATTCAAAAGCAAATCAGGGACGCCCTTGGCTATATCAAGGCAACTATCATTGAGGAGAAAGTAGTTAAGGTACGGGGGCGTGCAGAAGCAGACCGCTTCTTCAACTACCCTTACGAAGCCTTGGAAGAAATTTTGGTGAATTCGGTATTCCACAAATCGTACCGTGACCCGGAAGCGGTTGAAATACGGATATATGTTGATCAAATCATGGTAATAAATTATCCGGGTCCGGCACTCTGGATTGATATGGAAGAGTTTTCAGTCGGAAAGACAAGAGCGCGTAGATATCGCAACCGCAGAATTGGAGAGTTTCTAAAGGAACTTGAGCTTTCGGAAAAGCAATCGACCGGAATCACTAAGATTCTACGGGTGTTAAGTCAAAACGGATCTCCACCACCGGAGTTCAAAACAGACGCCGACAGGAATTACCTTATTGTGACTATCTTTCCGCATGAATCATTTGCGACTGGCGCTGCTGTAAATGGTGAAAAGAGTGAGAATGGCGTCACTGACCTTGTAAGTGACCCTGTAAATGACCCTGTAAATAACCTTGTAGGCAAAACGCAGAGAATGATTCTTGAAGTCTTATTCAGTAATAGTGCTGCTACATATATGCAACTCTCTGTAGCAGTCGGGGTATCAACATCAACTATAAAACGGAATCTGAAGAGTTTACAAGAAATGCGAATTCTTGAACGTGTTGGCTCGGCCAAACGTGGGCACTGGGTGGTGCACCGTCCGGAATGATAACAGATGGGTATGTAGTTATATTCACTACCAGCGCAAAATGGGATGCGCCCGTTGCTGCTGATATTTCCCATAGAAAATGACCGAATGTGCCTGAATGTGCCTGAATGTGAGCGAATAGTGAGCGAATGTGACCCGATTATGACCCGGTCAAGACCTGATACGCATGTGAGTCAGTGACAATTTGCCACCAACTGGTTAGCAATACTAGCCAGTTGAAGATGACAGTTCCTGGGCGGCAATAATGCCGCCTTTTATCGTGTTTTCACCCTAATATATCGCTCTTGCAGACGTCGGGGATTTGGGTGAAGCTGGGTTATGGCCTTTAGTCCTTCTTAGTTTTTTCTCGCCCTTATTTCAAAGGATATTTCAACCGCCATGCCGAGAGATATTTTTTCCTTTTGACGTACTTTAGCGGGCAAGGCGATGAAATGCGTTCCGTTGCCCATCGGCAATAACGATGTAGGCCAACTTGATGCACCAACCTTTGCTGTCACAGCAATCAGTCCGCGGTCTGCAAGGTGTTCAAGCGGTTTGCTTAGATCAATCGGCACAGAAACGTAATGCCAGCCCATTTCGCGTTCAAATAATTCGACATTGGCAATAAAAGTATTAATCATATTCTTTTAGATGTCCTATCGTGTTGTTTTATTTTTTTCATTGCCCAATCATAATGGCTGGCTGTGACCGAAATGCAATAACTGCCTAAATTTGAAGTCCCTGTCCATGAAAAATGCTTTTTTTCAAACAATTCCTCATCATTGAAAGAATCAATCAAGGCCATGACATTTTCGTGACTGTCGCGGAGCATGGATGCTGACTCATCATATGGCGTAGACTGGTGCTTTTTGAAAAATTCCACGTTCATGTCGCCGTAGGTTTTCCAGTTGTACGGTTCCGGCAGAAATGGTTTATCCTTGCCATCCAAATTTGCCGCCGTCCATTTCGACAAAAGCTGATGCCACTCGTACAAATGGATAAGCACGTCGCGGACGTTTTTGTCCCGTTTCCAATGAGCTTCTTTCAGTTTCGGATCGTCGCCGAAATTGAAAACGATGGAATGGGCACCGCCGGGAATGGAATCAATCAGCTTCCACATTTTATTCCATTGGTCGTTGGCGGCGGAGATGAGTTCTGTTTTGGTCGATGCTCTTGGCATTTTTCACACTCCTTTTTTACACGCACAATATTCAACGAGCGACTCTGCGGCGCCAGCGCCTACGGCGATATTCAGGGCGGCGACATATGCCGCCCTACCCGCGAGAGTTAATAAATCCATCAATAGGCCGAACCAGCGGCAGAAATAACTTATCTATTGCTGCTGGAAGTCATTTAGCGTTCCGCTAAAAATGTGGGTTCGTGTATTTGCACATTGTATCATAAGATTTGGAGGGAATACAATCGGGGGCTGTTTTTAAATCAGAATTATGGTAGTATTTAATATGCGTTATTTTGGCGAAGCGCCGGGTGAAGCATTGTTTTGAGATACAAAACCAAACTGCTGGAAGGTCGAAGAACGCTATATCTTTGAGGCAAGGTGTGCCTATCATACTCGAGGGAGGAAAGATTGATGGATAAAAAGTACTTATGTTATTGTGGTCTTACATGCGAAAACTGCGCGGTTAAGGTTAGGGTTGAACCGGCTGCAAAGGTTTTATTCGACGAAATGAAAAAGGCGGGGTTTGAAGAAGTCATCAATTATATACCCGGCGGGGAAGGGTTCTGGCCGTTCCTTAAAGGAATGGCTGTAGATGGCTTGTGCGTTTCCTGCAAGGATGGCGGAGGAGACCCCGGATGCTCAATCAGGATATGCGCGAAGGACAAGGGAGTCGATATGTGCGCCTTTTGCGAAGATTACCCATGCGAAAATCTTGCCGCATTTTTTGAAAGAAATCCTGTGCTGGATCGCGATAACGCTCTGTTGCGTGACAAAGGATGGGAAGCATGGGCGATATGCCAGGATAAACGCAAGTCGGTCGGGTATACATATCAGGATGATGGCGGCAAAGAAAAAGAACCGGGGGAATGATAAACCGGCATACTAAAGGAGCATTGCATGAAAAAACACCGAAAACTGACAATCTTTCTGTGCATCTGCGCCGCCGCCGCTGTTGCGGTAACAGGGTATTTCCTTATCTCCGGCTGGATTGGCAGCATGCCAAAGCTTAACTATGGCAATAATACGGAAACAAACGCTTTGGCAGCGTACCCGGATGCGAATTTCGCCGTGATAAGCGACCTGCATGTCTATGATCCGTCGCTTGGGACATCCGGCTCGGCGTTTGACACAGTAATGTATAGCGACAGGAAACTCCTGCTGGACAGCATAGCTTTGCTTGACTATGCTATCGGTGATATCATGCGCTCGGATGCGGAATTTGTGCTGATATGCGGGGATTTGACCAAAGATGGGGAACGGGTGTGCCATAACCTTGTAGCGGAAAGGCTCACCCGGCTTTCGGACGCAGGGTTGAAAGTCTACGTTATTCCCGGCAACCACGACATAAACAATCCGGGCGCAGAGAGCTATGACGGAGATCGGACGAACAGTGTGTCGACAATATCTGATAACGATTTCCTTGACCTGTATTGGGACTTTGGGTATAACGAGGCGCTTTTCCGCGACCCAAATTCACTGAGTTATGTTGCAGAGCCTGTTGACGGCCTTTGGCTTCTTGCGATCGACGCCTGCCGATACAGGGAGAACCAGCCAGGGCAGGAGGAAATAGTCGGCGGAAAAATAAGCCAAGCCACGGCGGATTGGATCGCGGCGACGCTCAATGAAGCGCTTCGCGACAATAAAGCCGTCATGATTATGGGGCATCATGGGATAGTGGAACACTGGAACGGACAGAATAAATTGCACCCTGACTATTTGATCGAGGATTATTTGCATTTTGGCAAATTCCTCGCATCTTACGGCGTGCGGCTTGCGTTTACCGGGCATTACCACGCGCAGGACATTACGCAGGCTATTTTCGATGATGGCTCATATATTTATGACGTTGAGACCGGTTCGTTAGTGACCGCCCCATGCCCTATCCGTTATTGTTCGATCAGGGACGGCTTCTTTTCCGCGGAGAGCGCAACAATTGTGGACAAGCTCTATCCGGGCACGAATTTCGCGCCAAACGCAATGGCTTTCGTGAAAGAAACGGTAATGAACGAAGCTATGGCGACATTAAGGAAATATAGGGTATCCGACAAAGATTCGGCGATAATAGCAGACGCCGTGGGGGACGCCTTTGCAGCTCATTACTCCGGTGACGAAAACCCCGCCATGAGGCCCGCGCTCGACAAGAGCCGTCTAAGCCTTTGGGGGCGGTTTATCCTGTTCATGCAGCAATATGTACTTGACGGGTTGTGGGAGGATTTGTTTCCGGCTGACAACAACTCGTCTTTCTCATTGAGATAGGTGAGAGCGTTCCGCCGCCTCATACCTCGAAATCTTCGCTCTTGAAGTTGCTGTAATACCTGCCTTTTTTCGCTGTGAACTTCAACGCGCAGTAATCGGGATCGGTGACGCCTTTTGGATAATACATGGTATCGCCGGTCTCCCACAGTTCTTCTTTAGTAGCAGCGTCCTCCAAGACCTCCATCGTGCCGATAAGCTGTACGCCGCGAAAGAAGCGCCTGTCACAGAAGTAGACGCTTGCTTTAGGGTTTTCGCGGTATTGAGCCACGCGCATGGAAGATGTGTTTGTAGAGAACCAGATTTCTTTCAATCCGTTTCTTTTGCGCGGAGACAGCATTGCTTTCATGTTGGGGAAACCGTCTGTGTCCACAGAGGCTATGAACGCGTTTTTTTGCTTGTCAATAAGATTGCCGATTGTCTGTTCAGGATTTCTCATCATAACTGCTCGCTTCCTTTTTATGGTAAAGTGATATAGTACCTATTATTTACAGAATGGAATACTAGTTGTCGGAATGGTCATATAATGGCAATCGGCGCGCTGATATATATGTACATGAACCAAGAGTCGTCAAGCAATATATAAGGAAGACTCTTGCCTAAATAATGATAGAACAGAAAAACGCTATATCCGTATTCGTTATGCGAAATATGTGAATAACTCATACCGGCCGCATGCGTTCCTATATACATTGCATCTTCCGCCACTTCGTTGACGATAAAACCCGACGACCTGACTTGCTCGAGATAGTATCTGAAATCCTCGTATTTCGCGCAATAAAACTCCGCGCCAAACCCATAATCGTCATGAGTGAACTGCGGCCGGTATCCGGTGCCGGGTAGAATCTCGTTTATGCAGATGAATCCGGGCCTGGGGATCATATGGGTGAAATCGTTCTCCGGCCAGAGTTCGGCGTCAAAAGGTCCGGCGGCGATGCTGGCGTCGTCAAACCAGCAATCCAAAGGCTCGTACTGTTTTATGGCAATATCGATCCACAGCGCCGGGCGTACCCCGGCGCCGTGATCGCCAAAGCCGAGATGGTGCATGCCTCTCGAACTGCCCGCGACGTCTATGACGCCTTCAGGGTCAACAAATACTGTTCTATTCCCTGTATTGCCGGGCGTACGCGACCACCAGAAATTATAACTCAGCCCGCTATCTGCAAACAAATCAGTAACATACCCGCCTCTTTGAACCGCTATTCGCGCCTCATTGTATTGATCGGCGATAAATCTGCCATCTACCGGATCGTCCAACTGCCCGCTGTCGCCGAAATACCGTACAATTTCGTCAAGGCTCAGCAGGAAGACATTATCGACCGTATCATTGCCGCCCGGCGTATCAAACCAGGGGTTGTCATTGTTGGCAATCAAAGTTTCTTTGATAAGAGCTTTCTCCTGCGCAGAGAATCTTGCGCCGTAGAATGTCCCGCCATTGAGCCATAGCCGCAGGAAGCAATCTTCCCATGTTGCTCCATCATTTTCACCATCGAACGATTCATAATAGTCATAGGCAAGCCGTTCGACGGATTCTTCAGTTAGCAGCAACGCCTTGCCGTCGGTGACTTCAAGCACGACCCAGTCGTACCACCCGAATTTCACCACGTCGCCCGCCAGAACTGACGCATAAGGGTTTTCGACTGGCTCCGGCTGTGGTTCTTCCGATGGCAGGTCGCGCATTCCCGCAACAGATGGCCTGCCAATAGCGGATTCTTCTCCAGAGCCTTGTTCCGCAAAGGCAGGCGATGCTCTGCCGGATTCGCTGTTAGCGTCAACAGGCATGCCCAGTACCGCAGTATCTCCGGCGTTTTCGTTGCCCGTGCCGCCGTCGCGCTCAATTATCATGGGTAATAGCAAAAGCAGGCACAGTATTATTGCCGCTGCTCTTTTCAATGCGTAGACCTCATTTCACTGCAGCATTATCACATGCCATGCTTATATGAGCGAACCCGCTGCAGGCCGATTATTGCACTTCTCGTGCCCTGGTTGCTGATACACTGAATAATACCACATATATACAGGTCTGAAAAGCTGTTTAGTGTTGTATTGTATACGCATGGAGCATATAATACTGCTGTGGATACTCTGCAAGCGAGCGCAAAAATGTTTTGCATGAACTGCTATGCGTTGTTTTCGGTATTTGGAGGATAGCTATGATAAAGAGATATATAACAATTCTTTTCCTGGCGATAGTTCTTGCTGCGGCTCTCCCGCTCTATGCTGTTGCTGATGTGCTTATTGAACCTCGCAACGATTTTTTTGAGCGGCATCAAAATAGTATTGCATACCAGAGAAGGGAATACTACGCCAACGGAAACGGCGGGTTCGTATCTGTAGAAACCGAGCCGGATTCAAACAGCGAAATAGCAAAGATCGAAAACGGGGAGATAATCCAAATCCGGTACATTTATAGCAATATGGTCGGTCAGTGGGGCGTCTATGATGTCGAGGAACCTAACATGCCCACTCAGGATTGGCAACGCGGCTGGGTTAGAATGTCCGACCTTTCACTAATCTATGACTCCATAGCGTTTGAAGAAGAATTTCAGGATGAGATTTACATTTTCAACGGCAGCGTTGACTCCCTGTTCGACATGCAGGAACTTGTTTTCTGGAAATATCCGGGTTCGGGCATAATCACGGGAGAATGGGACGAAACGATGTTGGCTGACCCGGGATTGGATTTCAGGACATGGTGGGATGAATACCCTGCTTATACGGATAGCGATGGGCGTACATGGATAGCTTTTCAGTCAATGGTATTTGAATGGATATGTCTCAGCGACCCTTCAAACCGCAATATTCCGGCGTTCCATCCGGCGCCCGATTACGATGCTACGTCAGGAGCGAGCGTCTCTCCTGATACAGATCCCGGCGACACAAATCCCGGCAGAGAAAAGGACGCCGATCAGTTACAAGAGATAAATAATAAACCCTCGCTGGCTCTGGTAATTATTCTTATTGCAGCGCTGGCCATAGCCACGGCCGCGTTGATATGGCTGATTTGGAAAAAAAGCAAAACCGTTCGGAAATAGCCGAGGAGGGGGTGCCCGGTTCGAAGCGAAGCAGGTTCTCCGGGGAAGCAGGTTCTCCGGGAAAGGTCGATCATATGCAAAAGTATTGGCGCATGATATCCGTGTATTCCGCCGCGCATTTTCTTGTTGACTTTGCGTGCGCGTTCCTGATGTTCCGCAGTATATCGCAATCCCCGGACTGGTATACCTGCCTGCTCTTATATAATTTCTGCGCGTTTGCTATGCAGGCGCCTATCGGCGTCATTGCCGACAGGCTGAATCGTAATCACCTTATCGCGTGTATCGGCTGCATTATGGTCGCCGCGGGATATGGACTTGCAAACCTGCCTGTTATTGCAGCAATTGTCATAGGACTTGGCAACGGTATGTTCCATATCGGCGGTGGCGTCGATATACTGAATATAAGCGTGGAGAAAAGCAGCGCGCTCGGCATTTTTGTGTCGCCGGGCGCGTTTGGCGTATATTTCGGAACAATGCTGGGTCGGGGCGGTTCGCTGATAGGATTTCCGGTTCCTCTTGTGCTGCTTGCTGCTGCTGCGCTTATTTTCACTGTTCGCAGGGTACAGAGATCGGTATATATGGAAAACCTGCCATTTTCACCTGAAGCGTCTCCTATGGCGCTTATCGTGACTGTATGCCTATTTCTTGTAGTATGCCTGCGGTCATATGTAGGACTTGCTATTAATTTCCCGTGGAAAAGCGCGGGATTCTGGGGGCTAGCGCTTGTATGCGCCACAGTGTTCGGTAAAGTCGCGGGCGGATTTATTTCAGACCATTTCGGAACAGTTCGGACTGCGGTGCTCTCGCTTGGTTTGGCAGCGTTATTGTTTCTCATCCCGCAATACCCCGCAGCGGGGTTAATGGCAATATTTGCGTTCAACATGACAATGCCAATAACGCTATGGAGCGTGGCAAAAATCTTCCCGGGCGCCAAAGGATTTTCGTTCGGATTGCTGACTTTTGCGCTGTTTCTCGGGTTTCTTCCCGTGTTCCTCGGCTCAGGAACGCCGCCATTCTGGTTGTTCGCGCCCCTCGCCGCTGTATCGCTCGCGCTCCTATGCGCCGGGTTGCGAAAGGCAAAGCTATGAGCCGGGAAATTCTGGTTGCGCTTGCGTTTTCTCTTTTATTGACTCTCGTATTTGAAATCGGGTTCTTTTTCATCACGGGCAAACGCAATAGAAAAGATTTATTGCTCGTTATTTTGGTAAATATACTCACAAATCCAATCGTAGTGCTCGTATATTGGATAATCGCCCTCTATACGGACTGGAATACAACCATAGCCAAAATCCCGCTAGAGCTTTTTGCCGTTATTACCGAGGGAATTTATTTCAAAAAATACGGGCAAAGCTTCAAACGCCCTTTTTTATTTTCACTTGCCGCAAACGCGTTTTCATTTTCACTGGGCCTCATATTGCAACTATTTATCTAAACGGCGACGCCAGTTCAAGGCAAGCGGTTATATGGCGCTTGAAAACGCGACAAGAAAGCGGGGGATTCACCCTTCCTGGAATATCATGGATTCCAGGATCTCGGCGGCGTCTCTTACCATCTTTGGGCATACAGTTTTGATCTGTTCGCTTGCCATTGGTTGATCTCCGTTTATGAGGTCGACGCCCAGGAGCTCCCTGCAATTTGTTGTTTTGTTGCGCAGTTCGAATAGCCGCGAGAATTCCCGCACCGCCGCATAGGTTTTTTCTTTTGACGAGACATCGCCTGCCACATCGCTTCCATGCTTCATCCCGATCACGAGAAAAGCTCCCGTCACCGCTCCGCATGTCTCCTGCAACCTGCCCATGCCGCCGCCTAATCCGCTGGCGATCTTCAGCCCGGCATTCTTGTCCAGGCCAAAGCGTTCGCAATATGTTGAGAAAACCGCCTGGGCACAGTTGAAACCGCTTTTAAAGCAGGCAACTGCGTCATCAACTTTGCTTTGGTTCATTTTGCCAATTCTCCTTTCTGTTTTACGTATTCAACAAACAGTCCTACGGATTTGACGATCCTTATTCCGCTGCGAGAGGTCGAAAAAAATATATGAAACTGCTTGTAATGTCCGATTCACACCGCAATATCAGCCGTATGCTATATGCAGCGCAGCAAACCATGCCTGACGTGATAATCCACTTAGGCGACCATATTTCGGATGCGCTCGAACTTCAGCAGCAATTCCCGAATGCGACATACTACATGGTAAAAGGGAATTGCGACGCTTATGATGGCGGGGCGCCAGAGCTGGTCTTAGCGCTCGATGGCGTCAGGATTTTTATAACGCACGGTAATTCATACGGTGTTAAACGCGGGCTCGACGCGCTTGCTGCGGAGGCGCGCAGGAGGGAAGCATCTCTCGCGCTTTACGGGCATACGCACCAATCGCTGATTCGCCAAATGCCCGGATTATGGCTGATGAATCCGGGACAAATGGAGAGACACGGCGGCGTCCGCATTGCTTCTTACGGCATTGTATCGATAAGCGGCGGAAAATTCGAATGCCGGATCGAGCATCTGCCTTTATGACGCCAGCGCCTTGAAGCGCGATTGTCCTACGGACACATTATCACCGCATTGAGTATTTTTCAATGGTTTTGACAGGTTTATTTTTCCATGCTACAATCCATATATGAACAATCAAATAATACTCGTCAATTTCTATAGTCCGAAATCTCTTGGCATAAGGTATTTGGAGGGCGCTCTTGCAGAAGCGGGATATGAAGTTACCGTTATTTATTTTAAGGGGTTCCATAGTATCCGGCCAAAAATGCCAATGCAAAGCGAGATCGAAGCGCTGACAAGGCTTGTTTTAGAGCGCGATCCCCTATTAGTGGGATTCAGCGTTATGTCGTCTTTGTACCTCGAAGCCGTGGAGATGGTCAGCGCCGCGATGCGCGAGCGGGTAAAAGCTCCGATGGTTTGGGGCGGGGTCTATGCCACGATGTTCCCGGAGCGTTGCCTTGTGCATTGCGACTATGTACTGCGCGGCGAGTGCGAGGCCGCGCTTGTTGAGCTTGCGGACAGACTGAACAATGATACGCTGCTCGATGATATGCAAAACCTCGCACTGATGCGAGACGGCGAGGTAGTTGTAAATCCGGTTCGTCCGCTGACAACAGATCTGGACAGCTTGAAAATGGCCTCGCTTGGCCGGGGCAATAAATTCTTTATAGACGGTGAAGTCCGTGCTGTTGATCCGATACTGACCTCCTACAGCTACGAAACCGCTTGTTCACGGGGGTGCCCGTTTGTATGCGCTTACTGTTCGACGGTCGGTTTGAAAAGGATCTATCATGACAACCGGGGCTTTTTGCGTTTCCGCTCAGTCGATAGCGTGATCTCTGAACTGAAAGCCGCAAAATCTGCGATGAAGGGTTTGGCGATAGTCCATTTCTGGGATGAGATATTTCCGGACGACGAGGAGTGGATCGGGCGGTTCGCCGAACGCTATCGCGAAGAGATCGGCTTGCCTTTCGACATTTGGGCGCATCCGTTAAAAACAACCCAGCCTCTTCTCACAGCGCTGAAAAAAGCCGGGTTATACCAAGTTGTCATGGGGATTCAGAGCGGCTCGCCTACGGTGCGCAAGCAGGCTTTCCACCGCGTCGAGACGCAAGAACAGGTTTTTGCGGCGGCACAGGCGCTGGCTGACGCCGGCATACCGCGCGTTATTTATGACCTGATCCTGCGGCATCCTTTCGAGTCGGTTGAGCAGATCCGCGAAAGCTACGAAATGTGCGATAAATTGCCGGGCAGTTTTACGCTGCAACTCCATGATTTGAATTTCCTGCCCGGTACTGACATCGTTGAAGAAGCTCTTAAGCAGGGTATCTATACGCCGGAGCAGATGGAATCCATCATGTACGCGCCTATGACAAAGCAATATGCCACATGGTGGGAGACAGGCAGCGACGATCCTGACGTAAATTTCTGGTATCATCTGATTTATTTGACGCAGTTCCCGCGCCTGAAGCGCAGCGCGCGGCGTTTGGCGCAGGATATGGACGCCGGCAAGCCCGGCATTCGCGAGAAGGCGGCGCGCCGGTATAGCAACGGCAAACGTCTTGCCATGATGCGCCACTACTGGCAGAAAGGCTTCGCGGTTCTGATCGGAAAACTGAAGCGCTAAAAGCCAAAGCGCTTGCAGGTCTCAATATGGCATACAAAGGATCTCGTGAATATTAGTTTCGAATATCCTGTTCGCATGCGCCGGATTCATGACTACCGCAGTGTCCAGCCCACCGCCGTTCCCGGCAATGCAAACTATTTCCTTCCCGTATTCGATCTGCCCGGCGTCAAGCGCCATGCATCCTATCTCAACGACCACCTTAACTCCTTGGGAAACTATACGAAGGGAATCAGCAATGATCTCCGCAGGATAAATCCCCTTGTACTTTGTGCTCATCCCTCTCTCTACCCCGGACAATATGTGCGCCGCTGTCACAAAGCGCGCGCCATAGCTTGATATGGCCGCGCGGTTTTCTTCTTTGAGCATGTTTTTTCCTGGTTCTATTGAACCGTACGCATGAGTAACAACCACGATATCGCCATTAAAACCCATTTCTTTCGCGATTTCGCATAATCGGACTCCCGATGCTCCTTTTGTTGTCGCCAATACTATCGGCGCGTTTATCAGCATTGCCCGCTCGACAGCGATTTTGCAGGTTTCGTCTGTATTCTGCGCTCCCGATTTATCAAATACTTTCATAATATTGTCGTTCCTTTCGCCTACGCAGTCGGATATAGAACCCCGGCTGCTTTAGTCCGTATAGTCGTAATAAGCGCCTTGCGCGCATGACTTGCACATTGCGAGACCGTTTACGACGACCTGTCTCCCGTCCATGACGTTTTCATTGCATTTGCTGCAGACAACCGAGTCAAGCGGCTTTCCAGGCAGGTCTTCGGGCCGGTAATTGATTTTTATTCGTCTGACATTGAACAAATCTTCATCGGGGATTCCTTCAAAAAAATCAATCAGATCCGCGCCGCCGGGTGGCTCGATACGCTCTTTGCGCGATATGCGGATGGCTTCGCCTGTTGCCAAATTTAAAAATGACGCGGCGGATTTCCCGTAATCCAAACTCTTTAGGCTGCGCTTTCCAAGCTTGCAGCCTGTTACCGTGCCTATCGCGTCAGCCAGGCAGCGGTCGCACTCCACATATACGATAAGTTCATGCGAATTTTTTGGGTCGTCTATTCCGAGCGTTTGCAACGCAAGCCTTGCCATGCGCGTGCCGGTTATCTGCCCGGAGCATAAATGCCCGTGATAGTCGACGGCTGCCTGTAGATCCTGGCGAAAAGTGTTCATATATTTTTCTCCTCTCGACCTTTGATTGCTATTTATCAAATATTAACATATAGCGCCACCCATGACAACAGAGCGCTGCAATAAGTGTCCGGGGCAATCAGGTTTTGCAAAAGCTTTCCCGCAATGGCGGCCATAATTTTATTTTATCATAATCATAGTAATCGGTCGCAATTTATGATATTATGAGGAGCAGTAAGCATAGTGGGCAAAAATCAAAAAATTACCATGCGGGAAAAGGCAGTATCCAGCAGTTTTACCAGAATGGAGAGAGAAAAATGATTCGTTATGTAATTAAGCGAATAGTCTTGCTTGTTCCAGTAATAATAGCTGTGTCATTAATGGTTTTTGTCCTTATGGAGCTTGCTCCCGGTTCTCCGATCGACGCTTTGCTTGCAAACATGGACGGAGTTACCCCGGAAGTCATAGCCGAACTTGAGGCACAGTTCGGCCTTGATAAACCGATGCTGGTAAGATATGGCATATATATGCTGAATCTGGTTCAAGGAGATCTGGGAGCCTCGGACGCAACCGGTATCAGCGTTTGGGACACTTATATAAACAGACTTCCGAATACGCTGGTATTAGCCTTTGGCGGCCTTGTTGTCGCATCGGCTATATCAGTTCCTATGGGTATACGCGCTGCAAGGCGCGCGGGCAAGATAACTGACAGCATTACGACCACGATCACAATGATTGGCATGTCTATGCCAAGCTTTTGGCTGGCGATACTAATGATACTCCTGTTTTCACATAAACTTGGTTGGCTGCCGGCGGGAGATATCAGGCAAGGATTTAAAAGCTACATTATGCCTATAGTATGCAGCGGATTGATGCTTATGGCGACATCCACGAGACAGACCCGGTCGAGCATGCTTGAGGTGCTTAATGCGGACTTCCTGCGCACAGCCCGGGCCAAAGGCGTACCGGAAAAGGCTGTTATCAGGAGGCATGCGCTGGGCAATGCCTGGATTCCGATCATGACGAACATGGGAGTGGGTTTGAGCGTCATGCTTGCGGGATCCGCCGTTATTGAAGCGGTATTCACATGGCCCGGCGTCGGAAGAATGATTGTCGACGCAGTGACGTCGCGCGACGTGAAGATGGTCACCGGAGCAGTGATTATGACTTCGGTTTTGTATGTTATCATAAATCTTATTGTCGACTTGGCTTATGCTTTTGTCGATCCGAGAATAAAGGCGCATTACGCTACCGGAAGCAGGAAAAAGAAAGATGTTTTCCCCGACACAGCCGCAGTCAAAGAGCGTCAGGAGCTTACTCAAGAGTCTCCGGAAGCAGAGGCTTATATGGCAGAAAGCCGGCCGGAGCCGGTTGAAATGATAGTTGACGATGCTGAGGATACTGCTGAGAGCTTTACTCCCGTGCTTGATGCGCAGGAGCCGGAGGTTGCTGTCTCCTTTGTGACCAGAGTAGCAGGAAAGAATCCAGTCGCCGAGATGAAGGCCGAATCTGTTGAGTCTGTATTGCATAAATACAGAAAACGAAACCGGATGGGCGAAATCTTTCACCATATAAGCAAAAACAAAGGAGCTATGGTAGGGCTTGTAATTATTGCAGCGCTGCTGCTAACACTGATAATATCGCTTTTGTTTGTGAGTTATAAGGCGGTCACGGCAGCAAACATATCAATGAGGCTTACCCCGCCGGGTCTAAGCGCGCTTTTCGGAACCGATGGCATGGGACGGGATCAATTGCTTCGAGTTGTTTATGGCGCTAGATATTCCTTGCTTATAGGGCTCTGCGGTACCGGGATCGCTTCGCTCGTCGGTATAACTCTTGGTTTGCTTGCGGGCTATTACAGAAGAATTATTGATGAAGTTATCATGCGATTTTCAGACATTCTGGCATCGGTGCCCGGAATACTCCTTGGAATGGTTATAATGACGGTACTGGGGCAAAGTATACCAAATTTGATACTTGCCGTCGGAATTCCGACCATACCATTGTATATACGAATAACAAGGGCGTCTGTACTGACAATCAAGGGGAATGAATTTGTCGAAGCGGCGCGTTCGATCGGATTGCCCAGTTACCGAATTATTTTTACTCAAATCCTGCCTAACGGACTTGCTCCGATTATTGTTACATTCACACAGACCTTAGGCCTGATGATCATCGTGGGAGCTTCGCTGTCTTTCCTTGGTTTCGGGGTGCCGATCCCCCATCCTGAATGGGGCACGATGATTGCGGAGGGCAGGATGCTCACGCGCACAGCGCCGTGGCTCACGACGTTCCCGGGGTTGTTCATCATGGTCACTGTCCTTGCGTTCAACCTTCTTGGAGACGGGCTGCGCGACGCGCTGGATCCTAAACTTAAGAAGTAATGTGAATTTGCCATGCGCCATTTCCGGCTTCTCGGCTCGCACAGCATGACATATAATTTACGAAGTGCGGGTGGCGAGAAAATAGCTTTTCATAAGAATATCCCCGAACCGTAGTAGACTGCGATTCGGGGATATTAACTTTTCTGATATAGCCGGATCATGCCGGCATCAGCGTGCCTTCAGAGGTGACTAGTCGTCAAGGAGCCTGTATATGCCTCTGAAATTATGGAACTGTGATTGAGCTGACAATATAAAACCGCTCACGCCGCTTTTTGCCACATCTGTGAAGTCTTTCCAGAATATGGGATAGCTATTATATACGCCGGAGACGATATCCTGGATTTCGTAGAAGACAGCCCGGTGTACCTCCGGATCGGTCGAAGCGCTGGCTCTCGCAAACAGTTCCTCGATTTCAGGATTAATGTACGATGTTCTGTTCGCACTTGAAACCGTATAATTATTCCGGACCATACTGAACGGGTTCAGGTCAGACGGGCACGGGAATACATGTATATGGCTTTGGTTGTTCCCAATTCCCAATTGAGCCATCATGCTTGGCTGATCTGTTGTATCGACAACGCAGTTAACGCCAATCTGCTCAAGATATGTCTGGAGCATTGCGGCGCCTCTGGACAGCGCCGCTCCAGGGTTTAGTATTACGATGGTCTCCCCGTTATATGACGATTGCGCCAGATATTGCCTGGCCAGATCAAGGTCTTGCTGCGGTCTCGGGATATCCGTTTTCCGATACGCTGTCGCAAAGCCCCAAACGCCGCCTTCCAACTCAGTCATCTCAGCGTAGCCGCGTTCGCCCTCGGCGACTAGGCCCATCTCTCCGCCATTCAATGAGTGTATGACAGCCATTCTGAAGTTTAGGTCGGACATAAGAGGATCGGACATATTGAAGTTGATACAGATGGGGGAGTTCAGTCTCCTCCTGATCAACTGGAAATCCGGACTGTCATCGAACAGATCCAAGTCATCCGGATTGATTCCAAGGCTGTAGTCAAAATCGCCGTCAAGCATCATTAAAGGACGAACCGCTTCCTCGATGACGTTCCGGAAAGTGATAGTCTTGGTCGGCATTACGCCACCCCACCAATCGTCGTTGCGCGTCAAAGCGGTATAGGCTCCGGTGGAAAAGTCAGTGACTATATACGGCCCGGTCCCGATCCATGTCCAGTTATCCGGTTGTTCGCGATAAGCCCTTGAACTGTATATGCCGGAGACAGGCCATACCAATGCGGAGTAAAATCCTGTGTTGGGCGCATGCAAAACGAGTTCTATCGTGTATGGATCAATTACATTGGCTTCTGCTACCGCGCTCCATCTGTCATAGACTACCGAAGCGGGAAATTCACGGGATATCTCAATAGTCCACTTGACGTCTTCGGCAGTGAAGTGGTCGCCGTTATGGAAGTATACGTCGTCGCGCAGGTGGAATATGAAAGTTTGGTTATCATTTGTTGACCATTCCGTCGCGAGCTGAGGCTCGAATGACCCGTCCGCTTCGTTGTATACCATAAGCTTGTCTGTGAACATCGTGTAGATCCAATGCGTGGAAGCAACGTCGCCCGCCGGGTTGAAAGCATCAATAACAGCCGTGATCATAGCGTCCTGCATGATTTCGATGTGTTCTGCAAACTGGGCGCCTTCGGGTGGAGGCTCCGGCGCTACGCCAACGCTTGGTGGAGGGCTGTTCTGCTGGGTGTTGCCTGTCGGAGTGTTGCCTGTCGGAGTGTTGCCTGTCTGGCCACCATCGCTTGAGGTGTTATCTTTGCAGGCAAATAATGAAAGGGCCATAACTAACGCGAGTAAGATTAACAGTGCTTTTTTCATTTTCTCCTCCTTAAAATAATATTATTTTGCGTTGCGACAGTAAGATATAAAGGCATCTTACACACTAATGCAATCAATGTCAATACTAAAACCTTAGCATACAACTTGCGGAACGCGACGAGCCGTGATACGATGTTGAGCGAGAAACGGAGGCGATGCAATGCCAAATAATAAAGTACCCGGCGGAGGGCGGCGCACGGAAGAAGTGCGAAAAAACATTTTTCGCATACCGGTAAAGCTGCCGGACAACCCGCTCAAGGAGCTCAACAGCTATCTGATCCGCGACCCGGAGCGCAGCCTCCTGATCGACACAGGCTTTCGCCTCCCGGTCTGTAAGGAGGAACTCCTTGCAGGGCTTGCGGAACTTGGCGAAGACCCCGGGGAGGTCGACATTTTCCTCACGCATTTGCACGCGGATCATAGCGGCATCGCGTCCGATATAGTTGGTGATGGCCGCCATATCTTCATTAGCGAAGCGGATAGTAGAATGCTGGGGAGCTTGCCCCCGACCGGCAGCGATTGGGTTGAAGAAAAATGGGTGTTGAGCAGGGCGCGCGACATCCTTGCCGGCATGCCGCCGGAACTGGTCGAGAATATGGTGAAACTGAGCCCGGCATTCCAATTCGCTCCGCCGGGCGGTGTACGATATACTGAGGTAAAGGACGGAGAAGTTATATGCGCCGGGGGTTATTCGCTGCGCTGCGTACTGACTCCGGGCCATACGCCGGGGCATATGTGCCTGTGGGATGAAAATCACAGACTTATGTTTTGCGGCGACCACGTGCTGTTCGACATTACGCCAAATATAACGCCCTGGCCAAAAGTAGAAGACTCATTGGGCGATTATCTGAACTCGCTGCGCATGATTCGAGAATACCCTGTGGAAAACGCGTTGCCCGGACATCGAAAAACCGGAGATTTCCACGCGCGTATAGATGAATTGCTTAAACACCATGAGGTGCGTCTGGCGGAAGCTGAAAGAATCATCCGGAACGAACCCGGGCTCACGGCGTATGAGATCGCGGGCAGGATGCGGTGGAAAATATACGCTCAAAACTGGGACGAATTCCCTGCCCCGCAAAAGATATTCGCGGTAGGCGAGTGTCAGTCTCACCTGGATTATTATCTCTTGCGCGATATAATAACGCGCGAAATTGACGGTCAGGTATATCGCTATTATACTAAGTGAACGCCGAATAATCGTTTAACGTTTCGCAATAACCGCGTCGTCACATTTGCATTGAGTTTTTAGCAGTTTTGCGCATTGCCTATTCGCGGACCCCATACAAATGATAAGCAGGAAAGGATGAAAACCATGCTCGTACTAAAGAACGCGACTGTTTTTGGCGATTCGAAATCCCCTCCCGCGCAGGGCTCGACAATAATAGTAAAAGGCAACCGTATTGATAGCGTTGGCGTTGACGTCAGTTTACCCGGCGACGCGGATGTAGTTATCGATCTGAGGGGGAAATTTGTATTGCCCGGTTTGATCGACGCCCACGTTCACTTCGGCGGTACCGATGTTTTTGACTACCCCGGGGTCAGCGACAGGCACGAAACTTATGATTTCCTGCAAACCAGGGCGGAAGCGCTGAAATGGGGAATAACCACGATCCGAAGCACAGGCGACTACACGCCTGACATTTTTGATTTCCGCGACGAGGTTGATTCCGGCATGCACATATCCCCTCGGATCGTCGCTGCCGGCAAAATGATCCAGGCAAAGGGCGGGCACCCAATGGACACTGTTTTCGGAAGCATAGAGAAAATCACGGCAGGCGCCGCTGTTATGGTCGATGAGTCGACCGATATCGAATACGAAGTTAAGCAGTTGGCCGACTCGGGGGCGGACTGGATCAAAGCTTTTATTTGCGAAGTTAACAAAATGGATTATCCGAACATTGTTCCCAGAATACCGCCTGCGACCATTGCGCAAATAGTCGAAATGGCTCACAAGTACGGAAAGCCCTGCATGCTGCATGTCGACAACGTCCGGCATATGCGCGAAGCAGCCATAGCAGGCGCTGACAGTATTGAGCATGTCTTTGCGGTCGGAGCTACGGAGATAGAGATAGAAGACGATCTGATCGATATGCTGGTCAAAAAGCAGATTTATGTAGTCCCTACCGTATATTCCATTCAAGCGCACGAGAATCCGGACGGCAATATGCCGCTGGTATACGAAAAGCTCATTCCACAAGTGAATAAGCTTATTCGCGCGGGCGTAAAGATCGGAGTCGGCACCGACGCGGTCATCCCATTCATCCAGATTGGAGAGAGTCTGCATGAGGAGCTTGCGCGGCTTGTCCTCTGTGGCATGACGCCCGCAGAAGCTATCCGGGCTGCAACAGAAGGAAATGCCAAACTATTGCGCAAGGAAAGCGAAATAGGCTCAGTATTACCGGGGTTCTTCGCAGATTTGCTAGTTGTGGACGGCGACCCGCTTGCCGATATCAATAATACAAAGAACATATTCCTTGTAATTTCGAACGGCCGGATCGTGACAGATAACACAGGCATAAAGGCATAGATGGGATGATGTGCGCCCCACCGCTAGGAGCGCCCCGCCGCTAGCGCCGGATATCCATACTAAGCTTTTCCGTCAGCGCTCAAGCTTTTTCGCCAGCGATTCGAACGGTCATACCAAATCCCTATGGGAACAGATGCGGCGGGGGCTATCATGCAAGCCAGATAAATCCCGACCAGCCCCATGAAATGATTCAGTAAAAAAATCAGCACGACTCTCGCCAGTATGCAATTAGCAAACGTGCTCATTAGCACAAACCATGTGTGTCCGACGCCAAGAGCAAGCGAATGATACATCAGGTAAATAGCCGTGAAAGCAAAGCCGATGACCTCTATCCTCAGATTCAGTATCGCAGCGGCTGCGGTAGGAGGATCAGCGGAAAAGGCCGAGACAAGCTGTGGGGCGAATATTTCGACGACTGCTATTATGACGATCGATGCGCAGAAAGCAATACGCATCGCCGTAAACATCACCTCGCGCGCCCTGTCGAATTTTTGCGCGCCTATATTCTGGGCGATCATAGCGGAAGAACCGCTCCACATCGCCGTTATGAAGAGCAGGCAGAAATTCCTGATCGTTATGGAAACGCCGTTTCCGGCGGATACAGAGACGCCGTAACCGTTAATAAGGTACATGACCATTAGCCAGGAGATGTTATACACGGTCAATTGGAAACAGACCGGAATGCCGAGCTTAACCATAGTCTTGAGTTTTTTCGCGCTTATCCCGGGCTTCGCCAGGCGAAGTCCGTAAAGCTCATAGTTTCTCAAAACGATAAAGAGAGATACTATAAAACATACGCCCTGGCTTATTACCGTAGCCAGCGCCGCGCCGAAAACTCCCCAATCCAGCGGACCTACAAAGATAAAGTCGAGCGCTATGTTTAGCAGGCATGAAACCGCTATGCAGATGAGAGGCGCCCTGGAATTGCCGACCGACCGCATAGTCGCGCTTATAGAATTGTAGCCGGCAATGAAAGGGATCCCAATTGCGCAAATGGATAAATACGTCGTCGCGTCTTCTAGTGCGGGCGCGTTAAACATCATTAGAATAGGTTTGGCAAAAATAACAAAAACGGCTAAGAGCACGACGCCCGATAGCATGCAAAATGTAAACAGCGAGGTAATCGCTTCTTTGCAGTTGCCTTTTTCGCCCGCGCCGAAGTATTGGCTGATAAGAATGCTTCCGCCCGTAGTGACGCCCATAATAATGTTCATGATCAGATTCATGATCATGCCGGAATTGTTGATTGCCGACAGGCCGTAGGAGCCGACATAATTCCCTACGATGATCATATCCATCATGCTGTAGACCGACTGAAGCATGCTTGACAGAATCAAAGGTATGGAAAATACCACAAGTTGCTTCCAAATGACGCCCTGCGTCAAATCTGTCGATTTTGATAAGGCGGATGATCTCAAATTTAGTATACCTTTCCTGTCATGGCGCAACCATAAGAACGCCAGCCTATGAAATCTGTTCCAGAACCCGGATTGCCATGCCTCTGACGCGTTCGTTCGTATCGTTAGTCGCCGCTTTTATTGTGCCAAGGTATTTTTCGTCATATGAATTCCGCATTGCGTTAAGCGCGTTGACTTTCCATTGACAGATGCGTTCCTTTTCAATATAAAAGAATTTATCGGAGAGCATATCGGCAAGGCGCTCGTAATCCATATTTACGATGTTTTCCAATGACAATGCGGCGCCGAGCGCGTCCAGCCCCGGGAAGTCCTCGATCTCGAGCCATTTACCGGCGTTATGCGGACAAATGTCCTGGCAAGTATCACAGCCGTATATCCACTCGCCCATGAGTCGGTTATATGAGTTATTGACCAGATCAGGCTCGCGCACAGTTATTGGGGATATGCAGGCGGCCGGACTCATTGTATATGGCTCGCTCAAGGATTTTGTTGGACAAGCTGAAATGCACAGATCACAGTCTTGCGGACATGGTTCCGGTTGCGGCGTCTTAATAAGTTCCATTTCCTTATCTATAAGAAACCCCTCAATGTGGACCCAGGAGCCGTTTTTGGTGTAGAAGAAATTGTTTCTTCTGATGATGCCCAAACCCGCCTTGTGCGCGGCCCATCGCATAGAGGTGATCCCGAACCTCCGGTCAGTTTCGACTTTCAGCCCAAGCGATTGCAGGTATTTCTCAAAAGCCACGCTCGCTTTGTGTTCCTTGCAGTTTTCATCCAGGCGGATATCTGCAAGATAGTGCCTCCCTATCAACCCTTTAAGGTGCTCGGGCAGATTGTATATCCCGTAATTTATAACGCAGACTACGATTGATTTGGCCCACGGGCGCTCATCGCGCAGATTGGCGAATCTGAAGTACCTGCCATAGAATTCATCGTTTCCCGGCGCTTTTTCGATTCGCTCGCGGAGTTTTTCCGCAAAATCGCTCATGTCATCGATTCTGATTATCCCGCAGTTCTCATACCCCAGTTCCAATGCTTTATTTACTATTAGCTCTTCGGTTATTTTCATTGCGCGCCCCTACCCCCTTGCTCTATAATTCATGCATTATGGCGCAAACGCCGAAATCTTCGCTTGATTATAGCGAAAACGCTGAAATCTTCGCTCGTTCGGTCATGTCCGAGCAAGCTCGGCCGCGACTCTCTCTTCGCTCGATTATAGCATAAACGCCGAATAAAGGGAATTATGACTGAATACACACTTAAACGCTCAAACCGAAAAACAGTGGCGATACATATCATAGACGGCGCCGTTGAAGTCCGCGCGCCGCTGAAAATGCCGAAACACGATATAGATCATTTCGTGGTTTCGAAAGAGAAATGGATTTTTGGAAAACTTGCCGATTCGCTTGAGCGGGCGACGCAGCGCGAGAATTTCAGGCTCGGTTTTGGCGATGAAATAACATATCGCGGCAAGCAGTATCCTATCTTGGAAAAGCAAGGGGATCGCATCGGCTTTGACAACAAGTGTTTCTATATGCCGCCCGGCCTGGAGCCTGAACAGATAAAATACGCTTGCGTACAAATTTATCGTTTGCTTGCCAAACGCTATCTGACCGAAAAAACGAACGAGTACGCGAAGCGAATGTCCGTCACGCCGGTTGCCGTAAGGATAAACAGCGCCAAAACGCGTTGGGGAAGCTGTTCGTCAAAAAAGAGCATCAACTACTCATGGCGCCTGATCATGGCCGGCGATGATATAATCGACTACGTAGTAGTCCACGAACTCGCGCATATTTCAGAGCTTAACCATTCAACGCGCTTTTGGGCGCTCGTTGCCGGAATGCTGCCGGATTGCAACGAGCGGCGAGCGAGGCTGAAAGAACTGCAGAGAAAACTCGCAGTTCAGGATTGGGATATTTGATATATGTTTAGGGAAAAGAGAAAAAGAGATTATGAAAATTGGACTAGTTGGGCTTAATCAAACCGGGAAAACTTCGTTATTTAACCTGCTGACCGGCAAAAGCGACGGCGTCGCGGCGGTCGGCGGAAAGGGCGCGGCGAATATGGGCACGGGCATTGTTCCTGACGAGCGTATTGACTTTTTATCCGGGATGTTCAAACCAAAGAAGACAATATACGCAAAAATCGAGCTGACAGACGTGGCGGGGTTTTCAATGTCGAGCGGCGGGAAGAGCTCCGGCGCGTCAAAATTCTTGAATGACGTGCGGCCCTGCGATGCGTTGGTCCATGTGCTGAGGGCTTTTCAGTCCGGTTCGGTCATTCACGATATGGATAGCATCGACCCATTAAGGGACTTTGAAGCCGTTGAAACCGAAATGCTTTTTGCGGACTTGGAAATGATAGAAAAAAGGATTGGCCGTATAAAAACCGGCAAAAAAATAACGAAGGAGCAGGAAACCGAAATAACTCTTCTGGAGAGATGCTTCGGTTGGCTGGAAAACGGCGGTTCAATAACGGAAATGGAACTGACGGAAGCGGAGCGGTCAGTTATTCGCGGTTATGCGTTTTTGACTGAAAAACCTCGCCTTGCCGTGGTAAATCTGGATGAGAATCAATGGGAGTCGAAAGACTGGGCGAATAAAGAAGCTCTTTGTTCAATGTGCGGCAAAATGGACATTCCCTTGCTTGAACTTTGCGTCGAAACAGAGCTGGAGATAAACAGGCTGCCGGAGGAAGACAAGCTGTTGTTTCTGGAGGATATGGGTATTGAGGAACCCGGGTGCGCAGCTCTGGCGAGAGCTGTGTATGGGCTTTTGGGCTTGATATCGTTCCTGACTGTCGGCGAGGATGAGGTAAGGGCCTGGACGATAGAAAACGGGACAAACGCCAGATCTGCCGCCGGAAAAGTGCATTCAGACATTGAAAGAGGTTTTATACGAGCTGAGGTGGTCAAATATGACAGCATAAAAGAGCTCGGATCCATGGCAAGGGTAAAGGAAAAGGGTCTTTTCCGCCTGGAGGGAAAGGAATACATCGTAGTTGACGGGGATATAATAAACTTCAGGTTCAATGTTTAGCGCTTGCCTAAATGCCTACTTTAAAGGTAAAAATCGTTGACATGGCGCATTAAGCTGTTATATAATTCATTTTCGCTACTATATAGCGCGATAATGGATAGAAGTCCGGTGGCTTGAGGAATGCTTCCACAGCCATGGAATATATGAAACCCGTTTTCCGTTCATAGCTTTTTGGATACCGGTTTCGCCATTAATCAGATGAGGAGGCGCTTTTTTTGCTTAGAACATATCAGCCGAAAAAAAGGCAACGCGCAAAAGAACACGGTTTTCGCAAGAGAATGTCGACCAGGAACGGGCGAAAAGTACTCGCCCGCCGCCGCGCAAAAGGACGCGCGAAGCTTTCAGCATAGCATACAGGTGAAGAGGTACCGCGCTTGAAGTTCACGACATCACTGAAAAAAAACCACGAATTCAGAAGACTGTACAGCAAGGGCAAAAGCGCGGCGTCTCAATGCGCTGTCGTCTATTGCAGGCGAAATGGCAGTACGGAAAACCGTCTCGGCGTCACTGTCAGCACAAAACTTGGCGGCGCTGTGCAGCGCAACCGCATCAGGCGCAGGCTTAAGGAAATTTACAGGTTGAACGAGGAAAGTCTTTTATGCGGTTACAACATTGTAATCGTCGCGAGGATGAAGAGCCGGTTTGTAGGGTTTGCAGAACTTGAATCCTCTGTTCTGGGTCTTTTCAGGAAGCTGAAGCTGCTTGCCGACGAACAAGTAGGCATACGCAGCCGGCCCGGCGTACAGCATGGCAGTACAGGGGCGCCAGAATCCATATCCTCAGAGGTCGCAAAATGACGCGTGCTCTGATTGCTCTGGTAAATTTTTATAGAAAGCATATCTCGTCCGCATCCTCGCCAAAGTGCAGGTATTTTCCGACCTGTTCGGCTTATGCGCTGGAAGCGCTTGAGAAATATGGCGCTCTAAAGGGAGGCTGGCTTGCATTTAGGCGACTGCTAAGATGCCACCCGTTCCACGAGGGCGGTTTTGACCCTGTCCCATAATTGGCGCCGAGCGCCAAAACGAGGTTTTGTCTTCGATCAATAATAAGGCGGGCGCCGCAGAGCGTCTGCTGCTAAGGAGAAAATATGGCGTCAATTGCTAGACCGTTCGGCATATTGCTGATGTTCCTTTATGAACTGGTGCAAAACTATGGCCTCGCTTTGATTCTTTTTGCGATTGTCATTAGAGTCATCCTGCTCCCGTTCCAAATGAAAAGCAAGCGCGGCATGATGCGGCAAGCCAGGCTCCAGCCGAAGCTCGCGGAACTGCAAAAAAAACATGGCACAAATAAAACGAAAATAAACGAGGAAATGGCAAAGCTATATAAAGAAGAAGGCGTAAACCCTGCATCGGGCTGCCTTTGGGGGTTTCTGCCATTGCCGATAATGCTCGCGCTTTTCTTCGCGATCCGTCAGCCATTGACAATGATGATGGGCATTTCGCCGGATCTGCTGAATCTAGAAACAGGCGGAGCGATAGCATCTACGCTCAACAGGCTGGTGAGTATCCATGGACTGGAAAGCTCAGTTACCAGCTTCTATATGGAAATACAGCAGGCGCAGTGGATCAGCGACTTCTGGCCCTCGTTCGAAAAGTACGCGCAGTATGGACTGCGCCAGCTCGATTTCAAGTTTCTTGGACTAAATCTGGGCGCGCAACCACAGTGGAATTTCTTTTGGACTACCGACTGGAGCGATGTGAGAATATGGCTGCATGGCCTTGTATTATTCATTCTTCCGCTGCTTTCAGCCGGTTCGCAATATCTTGCGACAAACATCAACAAAAAAATCAATCCCGGCTCCCCGGAAACCGGAGGCGGGCAAATGAAGATGATGATGACGCTAATGCCGTTGATGTCCGTATACTTTGGTTTCATCGTACCTGCGGCGCTCAGCCTTTACTGGACCACCGGAACATTGCTGCAAATCCTGCAAGATGTGATCCTTACCAAGCATTACAAAAAGATACTTGACGCGGAAGACGCCGTAAAGAATGAAGAGCGCATCAGAAGAGAGGCAGAAATCGAGCAAAAGCGGATAGAATCCGAGCGTAAAAAAGCTGATGGCGTCGTAGCGCAAAATCCCAATATATCAAAGCGCAAAAAGCAAAAAAGCAGCAAGCAAAACCAACAAGAAAAAGCCGCAGAGTGGCAGAAAAAGAATGCCGTTGACCCCGGTGAAGAAAAACATGAGCCAAGCCGGGTCGGCAACCGGCGATACGCTCGCGGGCGGGCCTATGATCCCGGCAGATACAACGCAAGCGGCGGGCGAATATCCGAGATCGAAGGGCCGTGGGATGAAAGCGAGGCTTCGGAATCCGCTATTGACGATTCGTCTGAGGCTTATTTGGATATTGACGGCGCGCCGGACGAAAGGGCAGACGAGACGGAAGAATTCGTTGGCGAAAATGATTATGACGACGGCGACGATGGCGATGATGACGATGATGACGACGGCGACGATGGCGATGATGACGATGATGACGACAGCGACTATGACGACGACTATGATGACGATGGCGATGATGACGACAGCGACGACGACGGCGACGACGGCGACGATAGCGACGACGGCGATGATGGCGACGATGATGACGATGGCGACGATGATGACGATGGCGACAGCGACGATGATGAATATGATGATGACGGCGACGGCGATGACGGCGACGGCGATGATGACGACGGCGATGATGACGACGGCGATGATGGCGAGAAGCGGGACGCATCTTCTACCGTGCGATTTGATACTAAAAGATTCGATGGTGAAGACTAACGATATTCCATGCAGGGAGTGAAAACAATGACAAAAACTATTGAAGTATCTGGGAGAACAGAGGATGAGGCGATTGAGTCTGCCTTGGAACAGCTTGGACTGTCCAGAGACGACGTATCGGTTGAGATAATTGAGCGGGCGAAAACAGGATTTTTAGGGCTTAAGAGTACTCCCGCGATCGTCAAAGTCTTATACGAAGCTACAGAAGACCGCAAAAATCAGGTTGAGATATTCCTTAGGGGCTTATTCGAACGAATGGGCATAGAGTCGGTCATAGAGGTCACTGAAGGCGACAGCGCGATAAATGTGACTCTTAGCGGCAAGGACCCGGGCGCGCTCATCGGGCGGCGCGGCGAAACGCTTGACGCTATCCAGCACCTGACCAACTATGCAATCAATCGCGGAAATTCAAGCCGCGTCAGGGTGAATGTCGATGCGGAGAATTACAGGCAGCGCAGAAACGAAACTCTTGAAAGCCTTGCTGCGAGAACTGCAGGCAAAGTCGTCAAGAATCGGCGGAATATGACGCTGGATCCGATGAACGCATATGAACGCCATGTTATCCATACCACTCTTCAGGAATACGAAAACATTTCTACCTATTCAGTCGGCTCAGAGCCTAATAGGCGCGTCGTAGTGGCATATGGAAGCAACAATAATACGAACGCGGGCAAATCCGGCGCCGCTCAATACCGTGAGTGGAGTTAGATTGCCGATTGAAACATAGCGGGCGTCAAGCCGGCTTATTCCATTGGCTGAAAAAAGAAATGGGAGGATGCTCATGGTATTCGAGAAAATAAAAGAGACGCTGGTATCTCAATTTGAGGTGGCTCCTGAAAAAATCACAAGGGACACCGATATTATTAGCGACCTTGGCGCAGATTCGCTGGATCTGGTAGAGCTTATCATGGCGCTTGAGGACGAGTACAAGATCAGCGTTACCGACGAATCAATCTATGAACACAAAACTGTAGGCGAAATAGCGGATTATATTGAATCTTTGCTGAAATAACGCTTCCAACGGCAAAACCCGGAGAATCCAAGCCTGCATTTTTCAAAGGAAGAATAGTGCGGGCTAGTAGTACATTTTTCCCGAAATCAACCGTGTTTGGTTTATTATACGTGAGATTGATTATACTAAACACTCATTAATATGAGTGTTTGCTCTTAGTAGCATTGAGCGGAGGGGTAAGGTTGAAGAATTTTGGATTAAACGAGCTCAGGGAAATGTTCCTGGCATTCTTTGAGGAGAAGAAACATCTGCGGCTGCCCAGTTTTCCGCTTATCCCGCACAGCGACCCATCACTCCTGCTGATAAACTCCGGCATGGCTCCGATGAAACCCTGGTTCACAGGAGAGCAGGATCCGCCGGAAAAGCGCGTATGCACCTGCCAAAAGTGCATACGCACGGGCGACATCGACAACGTCGGCAAAACATCGAGGCACGGGACTTACTTCGAAATGCTCGGCAATTTCTCATTCGGCGACTACTTTAAGAAAGAAGCGATCATCTGGTGCTGGGAATTTCTTACAGCGCGTCTGGGACTGGACCCTGAGCTGCTCTACCCGTCAGTATATCTGGAAGACGATCAGGCCTTTGATATATGGGTCAAAGAAGTCGGCGTCGCGCCGAACAGGATATCGAAACTCGGCAAAGACGACAATTTCTGGGATCATGGCTCCGGCCCTTGCGGACCCTGCTCGGAGGTATATTATGACCGCGGAATGGAAAACGGATGCAGCAGCCCGGACTGCGCTCCCGGTTGCGACTGCGACCGTTATGTTGAGATCTGGAACAACGTATTCACCCAGTTCGATAACGATGGGTCTGGCAATTATTCGGAACTCAGCCAGAAGAATATAGATACGGGCATGGGCCTCGAACGTCTTGCATGTGTTTGTCAGGGAGTTGGCAGCCTATTTGAAGTCGACACGGTAGTGAGCATAATCGACAAAGTGTCAGCAATAAGCGGAGTTGCATATAAACGGGATTCGGAATCAGACATTTCTATACGCGTGATAACTGATCACATCCGTTCTGCGACAATGATGATATGCGATGGCGTCCTGCCGTCAAACGAGGGGCGCGGTTATGTTCTGCGCCGGCTTTTGCGCCGTGCGGCAAGACACGGCCGGCTGCTCGGCGTCAACGGCGTGTTCCTGTGTGATTTATGCGATACGGTCATTGATGAGAACAAGGGAGCTTACCCTGACTTGACTGAAAAAGCGGCGTTTATCGCGCGCGTTATCCGCGTCGAAGAAGAAAACTTCGGTAAGACTATTGATTCCGGATCTGCTATCCTAAGCACGCTTATAAGCGAATTTACCGCAAAAGCTATTACAACGCTGCCCGGCGCGGACGCATTTAAGTTATACGATACTTATGGGTTTCCATTGGATCTGACAGTCGAGATCCTCGCGGAAAACGACATGACCGTTGATGAGGATTCGTTCCATGCACATATGGAAGAGCAGCGCGCGCGCGCGCGAAAGGCACGGGAAGCGCTCGGCGACCTTGCGTGGGCGGGAATCGACCTTGGGCTTGACGGTACCCCAACAGTGTTCAATGGATATGACAGCGCAAGCGGAACGGGAAAAATCCTTGCGATCGTGACACAAGGCGAAGTCTGCTCGTCGATCCGCGCCGTTGACGAGGGTATCATCGTACTCGACAATACGCCGTTTTACGCTGAAATGGGTGGACAGTCCGCAGATTTCGGGACTATTTCGAGCGGCGACGCAGTCTTCGAAGTAAGCAATGTGCAAATCAGCAATGGCAATAAGTATCTGCACCATGGCAATATGCTCTCCGGCGCATTGTCAGTAGACGACACAGTTGCAGCGGAAGTGGACGCCTCGAGGCGCAATGCCATAATGCGCGCGCATTCCGCGACGCACTTGCTGCATGAAGCGCTGCGAACTGTACTCGGAGACCATGTCAGGCAAGCAGGCTCTCTTGTCGAGCCGGATAGGCTCAGGTTCGACTTTACGCACTTCTCGGCGCTTTCTGCAGATGAACTGGCAGATATAGAGCGCAGGGTCAACGATGCGATCCTCGAGGGATATGCAGTCACTGTGGATGAAATGTCTGTCAAAGACGCAAATAAACTCGGAGCAATGGCCCTTTTCGGGGAGAAATACGGCGATACCGTCCGAGTGGTAAAAATGGGCAGTTCTATCGAGCTTTGCGGCGGTACCCATCTCGATAATACTGCAAAAGCGGGCGCATTTGCTGTTTCGGCGGAGTTTTCGGTAGCTTCAGGCGTCCGCCGGATCGAAGCGATCACCGGAAAAGGAACGCTTGAAGCCTTGAACAAAGCGCGAGGTTATCTCAATAACCTATCCGACATACTGAAGGCGGGCGCCCCGGAAGAGCTGCCCGTCAAGCTTGAAGCGCATATGGCGGCATTTCGCGAGCTGCGAGCTAAACTTGACGCCGCGATATCAAAAGATGCAAGCAGCGAAGCCCGGCGTATGCTTACTGACGCCAGGGAGCTTGGCGGTCTCAAAGTCATCACTACTATTATCGAGGATGTGAATATTGACGTTGATAAGCTCCGGCAAATAGAAGACACGCTTCGCGACTGGGATTCGGGAGTTGTCGCGGTGCTTGCCACAGTCAAGGATGATAAGGTTACGATTTTGGCTGCCTGCGGCAAGACCGCTATTGACAAGGGCGTAAAAGCCGGCGATTTGATACGCGAGGTAGCAAAGATATGCGGAGGATCCGGCGGAGGAAAACCGGATTTTGCAATGGGCGGCGGCAAAGATCCAAGCAAGTTGAAGGAGGCTCTTGAAGCAGTCGATGGGTTTGTTGTAAAGAGGATAGAGGGAAAAATGTAGCAGCGTGCCTCGTTTGCCTGCATCTTGCCTTACGGCCCCAAAACGCGCGAACGGAGTGTATGTTATGTCTGATTGTATTTTCTGCAAAATACTGGAAGGGGAGATCCCGTCCCAATGTGTTTACGAGGATGATTATGTATATGCGTTTCGCGACGTTGCGCCGCAAGCGCCTGTACATATTCTTGCAATACCGAAATCGCACGTCGCTGCGTCGGTGGCGGATTTGACCGCGGAGAATTCTCACCTCGCCGCGAAATGCCTGGAAGCCATTGCGAAAATCGCAAAAAGTGAAGGACTCGACAACGGATATCGCGTGATAACAAATTCCGGGAGTGACGGAGGGCAAACCGTTTTCCATTTGCACTTTCACTTATTGGGCGGCAAACCGCTTGGAGCCGGATTGATCGCAGATTACCAATAAATACCAATTATTCCGCCTAACCGACGCTTGAAATCCTCTCGATAATGTTTTATAATCAAGCGAAGAGAGAGTCGCGACCGAGCTTGCTCGGACATGACCGAACGAGCGAAGATTTCAGCGGTTACGCTATAATCAAGCGAAGAGAGAGTCGCGGCCGAGCTTGCTCGGACATGACCGAACGAGCGAAGATTGAGCATATTTGCTTTATACCTTGTCGCACAATGTTTTTGAATGGAGTTGATTTAGTGGTAAGGTTACATAACGAACGCGGTCTCATAGAAATATCCAATGACATTTTTACGAAACTCACCGGAGACGCTGCAACTAATTGCTTCGGAGTCAAAGGGATGACTGTCCGCTCCGTTACTGACGGGCTTGTGCACCTTTTGAGGATAGAATCTATGGGCAAAGGCGTCCATGTCACATGCAACAACGACGACACAATATCCATTGAACTGCACATTGCAGTCGATCAGGGCGTCAATATACCGGTCTTGTGCAAAAGCATTATGGATGAAGTGCGTTATAAAGTCACAAAGGGCACGGGCGTCGAAGTCAAGCGCATTGACGTTTACGTTGAATCGATGATTCTCGGATAAAGGGGGGAGCTGCTTGACACAGAAGATAGCCGGCGAGTTGTTCAAAAAAATGGTCGTTAATGCGGCTGCCGCTATTGAAAATAATAAGCAGGAAATAAACGAGCTTAATGTGTTTCCGATTCCTGACGGCGATACAGGCACAAACATGAGGCTCACAATCGGCGCGGCTGAAAAAGCGCTTGCCACAATGGCGCCCGGCACATTGGGACACGCAGCGGACGTAACGGCCAGCGCGATGCTTCGCGGTGCGCGCGGGAATTCCGGCGTTATTCTGTCGCTGCTGTTTCGCGGATTTGCAAAACGCCTGAAAGACACAGATTCGGCGGACGCCGAGACATTCGCGAGCGCTTTGGCTTCCGGCGTCGATTCCGCGTACAAAGCAGTTATGAAGCCTGCGGAAGGCACTATTCTGACGGTCTCAAGGCTTGCCGCAAACTCTGCTGCGGCTGCCGCCGAGATGGAGAGCGATATTGAAGTTGTTCTTGAGCAAGCCCTCGCGACAGGTTACGTAGCGTTGGCAGATACGGTCAATCAGAATCCAGTGCTGAAGAAAGCCGGGGTGATTGACGCCGGAGCCAAAGGCTATCTATATATGCTAGATGGCATGCTTAAAGCCCTGCGCGGCATTGTCATAGAAAAAACACCTCCGGAAACGGTTGCGGTTGACAAAGCCGACTTCACGCAATTCACCGATGAGGATATCAATTTTACGTACTGCACAGAGTTTATTGTGGATCATAAGTACAAATCCGATACGAACCGCCTGCGAGATTTTCTCGATATGCGCGGCGACAGCATCGTTGTGGTCGAGGATGATCAGATAATAAAAGTGCATTTGCATACCAACGAACCGGGCGTAGTCCTGACCGAAGCGCTGAGCTATGGCCCTCTCCTGTCGATAAAAATCGAAAATATGCGCGAGCAGCACTCTGAAACCATTTCCCTTACCAGCCAAGCGGCGCCTGAAGCGCCCTATGCCGATCCCGCGCCGGCAGTAATGAAGGCGTACGGGACCGTAGCCGTCTGCGCCGGAGCCGGCATAGAGGAGGTTTTCCGCGATCTGGGCGTTGATCAGATCCTTTCAGGCGGACAAACTATGAACCCGTCGACAGAAGATATACTTGAGAAAATCAATTCCACGCCGTCCGAAACGGTTTTTGTGCTGCCAAACAATAAAAATATCATTATGGCTGCGCAGCAGTGCATTCCGCTAACCGGGAAGAATGTCATTGTTATTCCGACAAAAAGCATTCCTCAAGGCGTATCGGCAATGCTCGCTATTGCAGAAAACGGCAGCGCCGACGATATCGCCGCCGGAATGACCGATGCGGCAAGCCGCGTGCATACGGCGCTCATTACGCTGGCCGTACGCGATTCGCTGTTCGACGGAAAAGAAATAAAAGAAGGCGAGTGCCTGGCAATGCTGGAGGATTCGCTTATCACTAGCGGGTTTGACGCTGCCGCAGTCATAAACGATCTTGCCGCGACACTGAACGGGTTCTCTCCGGAATTCATAACGATATACGCCGGTGAGAATGTAAGCGAGGATGAATCCGACGCTGTTGCGAAATGCGTAGACGCAGCTTCGCCCGGAGCCGAGGTAACCGTTATTCTTGGCGGACAACCTATATATAGCTATATTATCTCCGCAGAATAAAAGCCTGGAGAATAATAAAGGCAGGGAAAATATGAAATTTCAAATGGTACACAATAATCTCAATGTTGCTAACATGAATATAAGCCTGGCTTTTTACGAAAAAGCCTTAGGCTTGCATGAAACCAGACGGTTTAGCGGCAATGGTTTTACAATCGTATATCTTGGCGACGGGGTTGGCAACCATCTTCTGGAACTGACCGAACTGGCGGAGCATCCGCAAAAATATGACCTTGGCGAAAATGAGATACATCTTGCATTTAGGACCGACGATTTTGAAAACGCCTTTGCTCATCACAAAGAATTGGGATGCGTCTGCTATGAAAACCCGGAGATAGGCATATACTTCATAGAAGATCCGGACGGCTACTGGCTTGAAATAATCCCCAAATGAAAACAAGAAATCACAAGGGCAGGCAAATATCGCTGCTTGGATTTGGGCTGATGCGGCTGCCAAGGATATCACAGGGTTCGTTCGACATCGACGAAGAAGCGTCAGCCAAACTCATAGACTATGCAATAGAAAACGGAGTCAATTACTTTGACTCCGCTTATACATACAGAGGCGCCGAAGCCTTTGCCGGGCGCGCGCTGGCAAAATACCCACGTGAAAGCTACAACCTTACCACGAAATGCCCGCCATGGAAGCTGAAAAACGCGGGAGACTTCGAACGTATATTCGATGAAAGCATGGAACGTTGCCAAACGGACTATTTTGACTACTACCTTGTCCACAATATGGCGGAGGAATCCAAACGTGCCGCGCTCAACAGCGAGTATTATGAAAAATTCAGACAGCTTGGCATGTATGAAATGCTACAAAAGAAAAAAGCCGAAGGGAAAATCCGCAATATAGGATTCTCATTTCACGGCACAATCGCGCTGATGCAGAAGCTCGTCGACAACTATGAATGGGACTTTGCGCAAATACAGCTTAATTATATCGACTGGAAGGACATAGATGCAAAAAGACAGTACGAAATGCTGACAGAGCGCGGAATTCCAATCGTTGTCATGGAGCCGCTGCGCGGCGGCGCGCTGGCGGAATTGAGCAAAGACGCCGCCGGAATATTGAAAGTAGCCCGCCCCGACGACAGTATGGCAAGTTGGGGCATTCGTTATGCCGCTTCTCTGCCGAATGTGATCACAGTGCTGAGCGGAATGAATACAATGGAGCAGCTAACTGACAACATATCTACGATGAGCCGGTTCCAGCCCGTTACGGACGCGGAAAAAGAAGTTCTTGAAAAAGCAGCAGCGGCATACAAAAAGACGGGAGCGATACCCTGCACAGCCTGCGGTTATTGCGAACCTTGCCCTCACGGGGTGGATATACCGAGGATATTCTCAGTTTATAACCACTACCGCATAGTAAAATTCCGCATTCCCTTCGACAACGGCTATGCGACGCTCGACGAAAAATTAAAAGCGTCCAATTGCGCACAGTGCGGCGCATGCACGGAAAAATGTACGCAGCACATAGACATACCGGAATATATGCGGGAAATCGACGCATTCGCCAACGCAACTGAACGACGCTGATTGGCAACGTTGCAAGAGGATGTTAGAACTATCTATATAGCCATCTGGATAAGAGTTGCGGACGGACTTTGGAAGGCAAAGAGTTAAAAAAACAAAGGTGGTGACATGAGTGGCAAATACGCATGATGAACTTGAATGGAAAACACGTAAAGAGCGTATTGATAAAGCCCTTGCGCGTCATTGGAGCATTATAAAATATGACGGCGCTCTTGATGTATCCGCTCTTTCTAATCACGCAGTTTTGGAATATCCAACTGCAAACGGCCCGGCCGACTATGTTATTTTTGTAAACGGAAAACCCCTTGCCGCTCTTGAAGCAAAGAAAGTTTCAACGGCAGCGCAAGAAGTTTTAGGGCAAGCAAAACGATATTCACGAGGATTAGCTAACGGCATTGGTAATTGGGATGGATATAAAATACCGCTACTGTACTCCTCAAACGGCGAGGAAACTTGGTTTATCGATATACGCGACTCACAAAACATAGCGGATTCGACCGGAGCTTCTATGAGATCCATTCCGCCGATATTCTTCTGCACAAGGCGGCGAAAAAGCATTTTGACGAGCTAAAAATGACTAAGCTCCCAAACATCAGTTCGCTCAGGGAAGAATGGGGGGAACTTGAAAAAGAACGACGGCTGCTCTCTCCAAAATACAAACCGGCGAAGGAGAAATATCTGTCGCTCTGTACTGCAAAAGCGAACGCTGACGTCATGTTGTTCGGCGAACGGCAACAACCGCAGAGAACACATGACCGCGACGCCCGGTAACGTCAGCGGCGCACAAAAAACGGGACGCGCTTAGCGTCAAGATTTTTATATAACGCGAAGCGTTATACTGCGGCGGTAGCCGCACAGCAGACCGCGCAAGCGGGATTCAAGGAACGGCGGCTTTGACCGCCGTTCCGCCGGGGGGG
>Ga0082212_10001273_pt1 | contig 37176 bp, 30 predicted proteins | sample TergutNt197P3_FD_71548 | JGI IMG/M metagenome (GOLD analysis project Ga0082212, IMG submission 71548) | Neocapritermes taracua P3 segment gut microbial communities from Petit-Saut dam, French Guiana - Nt197 P3 | ecosystem: Host-associated > Arthropoda: Insects > Digestive system > Gut ...
AAAGCTCTTCCGTTCTTACGCGCCTGTCGCGACGATGGCTTTCAAGCTTGATCAATTTTCCCTTTTCCGCGCTTATTTCATGTATCGCGATTGTTTCGCCGGCACGATCCATTATTTCCAGAGCATTGTCTCTTACCCGCAACGTGACCGTTTTTTCCCTGCCGTATGTGCCTAACGGCAACGAATACCGGTTCGATAAATACAATACCGTGTTATCGAGCCGGATTGCTCGATCCATAAAATCCGCAGCATTTTCGGGTGCATGTCCGAAAAGCGGAAGCAGATGTTCGCGTTCTTCCAAAAACATCTCCGCCGGCTTCCGCTTCGTCGTCCCGTGCGTACGACCGTTTCCCGTACGCTCCAGCCAGCCTTCAAAAGATTGGTTCCAACCCTCGATATCCGAGTAATAACGGTTCTCAATGAAGTTCCCCTTCACGTACTTTACCGATGCCTCAATAAGCCCTTTCGTCTCAGGATCGTTCTTCCGGCAGACTCGCGTTTTTAACTTCGTTTCCGATAAAAACGCCGTAAACGCCTGGGTGTGGACGATATCTCCAGAGTTCTCGCTTACTACGATTATGCTGTCCTGATCGTACACCAACTCTCGCGGCATTCCGCCATAATAGTCAAAGCACAAGTACAGCGCCCGTACCAAATCCGAAGATGTAAACGGATGCTCTTGAAATATCCCCCACTTATATCGCGAGTAGGTCAGCGTGAATACTACAAAATACAGCTTGATATACCGTAAACAGGATGCCTCGCGGACTTTCTTCTCGCCAAAATCAAGCTGCAACTGATGACCTTTAGGCAGCTCATCTACCGCTTCGTATTCACGCCGCGGTTCAGATACCTTCGTTATTCCGTGTTTCTCCCGCAACTTTGTTACAAATCGCCTCACCGTCCGCTCCGCCGCGTCCAGTTGATACCGCTCCATTAGCCAATCCCGTACCTGCGCCGCCGTCATACCCGGATAGGCTTCAAGCCATTTCAACACAACCGGTTCATACGCCATTAGAGCCGTCATCCGGTTTAATGCTTTATATCCCGCCGCATACTCGTCCGGTTTCATTCCCCAATACTTTTTTATCGTGTTCCGGCTCACTCGTATCACGCGCGATACCTGCCGAATACTGAATCCTTGTTCCTTCATTGCATGGATTTTTGAATACATTTGCCACCCTTTCATTTTTACAACCCTTTCCATTGCTTACACTGACTTGCAATGGTACAGAGCCGTTTTTTTATATACAGGGTGGCTCAATCTCTGGCCGTTTTTGGATCAGCCTTCATGGCCGTTTTTGGATCAATTCTCGTGGCCGCTCACAATTATGATAACGTTTAATAAATCCTGCGCTTGTCGGCAGAACAGCATGATTTACACCTCACCATTAAGCGCAGGATTTTTAAGCGTTTCATAATAAGGAAGTCTATTTCAGGGAGTTTACGATTTTTTGAACGGCTTCAGAAATGTCAGAATCTTTTTTTCTTAGAGTATCGATTTTTCTGACGGAGTGCAGCACCGTGGTATGGTGTTTGCCGCCGAAATCCCTTCCGATTTGCGGAAGCGACTGATTTGTGAGTTCTTTACATAGATACATTGCAATTTGACGCGGCACGGCAATCAGCTTGGCGTTGCTTTTCGCACGGAGCTGGGCTGGTTTCAGGGCGTAGAAGGAAGCTACTGCGCGAACGATTGAGTCCGAAGATATTCCAGCGGCTTCATCTTTTACAAGGCCTCTTAAAACTTCCTTTGCGTAAGGAAGGGTTATATCACCGGCATCAATTCCATTAAGCGAAGCACGGGCGCTTAGGCGGTTCAGAGAGCCTTCAAGTTCCCTGATGTTAGAATGTATGCCGCCGGCTATAAACTGAGCCACATCATCATTTAACTCAACCCGGTCAGACTGCGTCTTTTTCTTTATTATGGCGAGCTTTGTCTCAAAATCGGGAGGTTGAATGTCGGCTATAAGACCCCATTCCAGGCGTGAGTGGAGTCGTTCCTCAAGTGTAGGAATCTGCTTGGGTGGGCAATCACTGGCTATCACGATTTGTTTATGGGCGTCGTAAAGAGCGTTAAATGTATGGAAAAACTCAGTTTGCATTCCCTCTTTTCCCGCCAGAAACTGAATATCGTCCATAAGTAAAACGTCGATGTTTCTGAATTTCTCGCGGAATTTAAACATCTGGCCTCTATCTTTGTAACGGACGGCAACAACAAAATCGTTCAGGAATTGCTCGGAAGACAGGTAACACAACCTGACGAGGTTGTTTCTCGACATTATGTGGTTACCAATAGCGTGCATGAGATGAGTTTTACCGAGACCGGCGCCGCCATATAGGTAGAGAGGGTTGTAGGCCTTAGAAGGCTTCTCTGCGACGGCCAGAGAGGCCGCGTGGGCGAAATCGTTGCTACTCCCAACAACGAAATTATCAAAAGTATATTTTGGATTCAGTGGCGATACATTAGACTTTCCTGATTCTATCTGTGAAAAAGAAAGTTGGTGAGGTCTGGAAATGGAATCCACATCGGGATTGGAAACGTCGTACAAGACGGCCGTTTCACAGAGTTCGGATGAACTAGAAGAATCTTTTATGTTTACGGTAATGTCGAGTTTCAAGATATCTTCATTAGGCAGTGTAACGCCTCTGGTTACGTTCAAAATAAGTGAAGAATAGTTCTCTAAAAGGCCTTTTTTGAAAATTTCCGTTGGAACGACCAGGTGTAACGCGCCGTTTTTGATTCCATTACAGACGACAGGGCGAAACCAGGTATCAAAACATTGATCACCAACATGCTTTTGAATAGCCAAAAGTACATGATTCCAGAAGTTCATGCCGCGAAATCTCATGATGGACAGGTAATCGCCCACCGATGGTTTAGGAAGAGATGTTTTATTCAATGTGCGGGCTAATCGCTACGTTCCGCGGTGCCCGTAACCTTAAACATAATGAGATGTTATATGTCTCGGTTCATGCGCTCCGCGCGCTTCATCACGCACTGCGAATAAAACAGCGCTTCCTAAACAAGTTTTCCACAGCCTGTGGAAAACAAAAGAATACCCACTGAACAGCAGACTGAAAAAAATCCGCTGTCCTTTTCAAAAAGCGAATGTCAGGATTTCTAAAACATTGCCACCTCGACAACGGCACGGAAGATAGCACAGGGGGCTTTAACGATTCAACAAAAAAATGAAAAAATTTGAATAAATTTTGGAACAGGAATCAATGCGGATTTTACAGGACATGCCATATATAACTACTGATAAATAAAGAAAAAATATACCGTAGGAGAATTTGAAAATTGAATTATTGAGTTCATAGAAAATTAGAAAAATCAGAGGAATTTCCGGCCTTCTGAAACCGAATCTTCTTGCTTTTTAAGGACTTGGATTTTGGGAGGAAATGCAAGGAAAAAAATACATGTATAAGGCTGATGTGAAAGAGATCTTTCCGGACAACGAAAGTCGACGCAAGTCAATTGAATAAAAGAGCGGCGAATTTTTTAATGCATGAAATCCGTTACACCAAAATTGAGATTATCCTGTAAACATGCGGGTATGAACCACTACGAAAACAAAAATCCAATAAGAATGAAACTACGGACGAGGGAGAAGAATAATCCAAGCACTCAAATTATTCTTCTCCCTCGTCCGTAGTTTCATTTACGGAATTATTGATTCACAATATCCCTAAGCTCTTTGCCAGGCTTAAAATGAGGAACCTTTTTGGCGGGTACGCTGACATCCGAACCCGTTTTAGGATTGCGCCCCTGACGTGGTGAGCGGCTTCGAATGCGAAATGACCCGAACCCGCGCAGTTCAACACCTTCACCGCGTTGTAACGCGTCAGTGATGCTGTCCAGAACGGTCTGCACGATCACCTCGGCGTCTTTTTTTGTCAAATCAGATTCTTTTGCTACTTCTTCAACCAATTCAGCTTTTGTCATTGCCGTTTATCTCCATAGGTATTCAAACCGAATATGTGACTCCGAACCGCCGGATGCAAGAGGAAAAACAGACTCCGAGTTTCCAAGGAATATATCAAAGAAGGAAAAACGTTTTTTTGCGGGAGACAGAAGTTTCGGCTCACCAGTAATTCCTCCCATTTTTGCCGCTGTTTCCACAGCATCCTGGAATGTTCCAAGTTCATCGACGAGGCGGTTTTCCACTGCTTCCCGACCGGTGTATACACGCCCGTCCGCCAGCAAGCGGATATCTTCTTCCGGTATTTCACGGCTCTCGGAAACCGCAGCGACAAACTGGCCGTACATGTCGTCAATAAGAGATTGAAAATAAATTTTTTCTTTATCCGTCATAGGCCGGAAACCTGAACCGGAATCTTTAAGGTCACCGCTTTTAATAACGATGCTTTGCATTTTCGCCCATCGGAGCAAATCGCTGTAGTCATACCACTGGGCGATAACCCCGATGCTTCCCGTGATACTTCCGGGATTGGCGAAAATCCTATCGGCCGCACAGGCTACATAGTAACCGCCGGAAGCGGCCGTGGAAGCCATGCTGACAACCACTTTCTTTTTAGTCTCCGCCCGAAACTTCTTTATCGCTTCGTAAATTTCCTGAGAGGCGGCAACGCCGCCTCCGGGACTGTCTATACGGATAACCACCGATCTGACGCCCGGCCGTTTCCCGTATTCCTTGAGTTCTTCAATAAATTCCTTCGAATCGGAAATATTCCCTTTAATTTCAAGGGAAGCGATCTGATTAGAGGAACGGGATATTTGGGGAGATCCGCTGCTTGTGAACATCGAGGCCAGCGCCGCGAGACACAATATAAAGAACAGGAAGGATCCTCCCCCGACAACAATCCAGAGCCAAAGATTTGATCGTTTTTGCGTCATAGCTAAAACTATTCTTCCGCGGTTTCAGAAGCTTCGACTTTCTTGAAACGCTGGAGCTGTTCACCCAGACGTTCGCCCATTGATGCGTTTCCCGAGTCCGCGGAAGCCATATACGAAGTGAACTCAAGCCTGGGATCATCTTCTTTCATGGCTTTTAAACTCAAACCGATTTTCTTTTCCGGAAGGCTAAGCTTAAGGACGCGCATTTCGATTTCCTGACCAATATTAAGAAATTCGGTAGGTTTTTCGACATGTTTTTCATCCAGCTCGGAAACATGGCACAGGCCCTCGATTCCCTCCTCAATCTCCACAAAGGCGCCGAAGTTGGTCATGCGCACGACCTTTCCTTTCACGGAATCGCCTATGTTATGCCGGCTGAACCAGTCTTCCCAGCGATCTGGCTCAAGCTGCTTTATACCGAGTGACAGCTTCTGGTTGGCGGCGTCGATGCTTAACACCACCGCCTGCACTTCGTCTCCCTTTTTAAGGATATCCGACGGATGTTTTGCCCTTTTTGTCCAGGAGATGTCCGAAACATGAACAAGTCCGTCAATGCCGTCCTCAATTTCGATAAACGCGCCGAAATCGGTTATGTTGCGGATTTTGCCGGCAACTACGGTTCCAACGGCATATCGGGCTTCGATAATATCCCACGGATTGGGTTCAGTCTGCTTCAGCCCGAGGGAAATACGCCTGGATTCAACATCGATGTCAAGAACAACCGCGTCGATTTGATCGCCCACGGTGAGTATTTTTGACGGATGTTTAACCCGCTTGTTCCAGGTCATTTCGGAGATGTGAATAAGCCCCTCGACTCCGGGTTCCAGTTCGATGAAGGCGCCGTAGTCGGTCAGGCTGACCACTTTGCCGGTAACGCGCATATTCTTGGGATAACGCAAATCGGCGTGCAGCCAGGGATCTTCAGTCATCTGCTTATAGCCTAGCGAAACGCGGCCGTCGTCCTTGGTAAATTTAATAACCTTGACGTTAATTTTATCGCCGACGTTGAAAAGTTCGGACGGATGGTTTACACGGCCCCACGACATGTCGGTTATGTGAAGGAGTCCGTCGACGCCTCCCAGGTCAATAAAAGCACCGTAGTCGGTGATATTTTTGACAACACCTTCCATAATCTTGCCGCTTTCGAGAACTTCCATGGTCTTGGCCTTTTCCTCTTTCATGGATTCCTCGAGGACGGCCTTGCGTGACAGAACGATATTACCACGCTTTTTATTGACCTTGATAACGCGCATTTCAAACTCTTCGCCGCGGAGGCTGTCGAGATTACGCACCGGCCGGACATCAATCTGCGAACCGGGAAGGAACGCACGGACGCCTATATCTACAGCCAGACCGCCCTTGATACGTTCGATAACACGGCCTTTTACGATGTTCCCGTCGCGGAAAGCCTTTTCGATTTCAGTCCATATCTTCATCCGTTCGGCTTTTTCCCGGGACAGGACGACGTGCCCATGTGAATCTTCCGTCTGTTCAAGGAAAACATCGACGGAATCGCCGGTCTTAATTGTGACCTGGCCCTGGTCGTTCATAAACTGATCGACGGATATAACTCCTTCGGATTTAAAACCGACGTCAATAATGACATTACCACCGGAGATGGCAATAACTTTGCCTGTGATCACCTCGCCTTCGGAAAAACTCTGGGTTCGGCCTTCATAAGCTTCCAGGAGTTTTTCAAAAGAATTTTCGTCGGTTTCTTCTGGTGAAGAGTTTTGCTGTTCTGCGGTGTCCTGCGACGGCTCTACGGCCGGAAAAATTGTTTCATTTAAGTCAGATGACATTCTCTATTTCTTCCTCCAAAATTCTGAATATATCTCCCGTGAAATCAGGACGCGGCCGCATATTTCCAAACTATGAATGTTTTTCGATAGGGAAAGAAAAACCGATTAACAGTACCGATCAGATTCATCCGGTGAGGCAAGTATTCACATCCCGCTATCATGAGAGATAAGTTATGGTGTATACCGGATTTATAAGGAAAAGTCAAGTAGTTGTGAAAAATAAAAATTTTTACCTTACAGGGACGAGTATTTACTATACTTCATTCTTTCACGAAAAAAGGAGCGGAAACAAGAACAGGAGAGCACATGTCGTTAAAAAACGTTACGAGGATGTATCTGTCGGAGGATGAAATACCGCAATACTGGTACAACATGAGGGCTGACATGAAGAAAAAGCCCGACCCGATGCTTCATCCCGGTACGAGGCAGCCTCTTACGGCGGAGGAACTAAGAGCCGTTTTCTGCAGCGAACTGGTCAAACAGGAGATGGATGCGGACACGCGGCTGATTAAAATTCCGGAAGATCTACTGGATTTTTACAAATCAACACGCCCCTCACCCCTAATTCGCGCGCGTTTTCTTGAAAAAGAATTGGGCACGCCCGCCGAAATCTACTACAAATTCGAGGGAAACAATACTTCGGGCTCACATAAGCTCAATTCCGCCGCGGCACAGGTGTATTACGCCAAAGAGGAGGGATTGAAAAACCTGACCACTGAAACGGGAGCGGGCCAGTGGGGTACGGCGCTGGCAATGGCCTGTGCGTTCTTTAAAATAAACCTTACGGTTTACATGGTTAAAGTCAGCAGTCTACAGAAGCCTTACAGAAAGGCGATCATTGAAACTTTCGGAGCGAATCTTATCCCGTCACCGTCTGAAACAACGGATGTCGGCAGAAGAATCCTAGCTGAAAACCCCGATACGGGCGGTTCGCTGGGGTGCGCCGTGTCGGAGGCGCTTGAAGACGCAATGAAAACGCCGTCTTGCAGATACGTTCTCGGCAGCGTAATGGATCACGTTGTCCTGCACCAGTCGATCATCGGCCAGGAATGTAAAATCGCTTTGGACAAATACGGGATCACGCCGGACATCATAATCGGATGTGCGGGCGGCGGATCGAACCTCGGAGGACTTATCGCCCCGTTTATCGGCGAGAAGATAAGCGGAAAAACAAACACGCGCTTTATTGCGATCGAACCGGCGTCCTGTCCATCGCTTACGCGCGGACGCTTTGCATATGATTTCGGCGATACGGGAAAAACAACACCACTGATAAAAATGTACACACTGGGTAGTGGATTCATACCCTCCTCCGAACACGCGGGAGGGCTCCGATACCACGGAATGAATCCGACGCTTTCAAAACTGCGCGATGACGGGTATATAGAGGCGCGCAGCGCAATGCAGACGGACGTTTTCAAAGCGGCGCTGCAATTTGCGAAAATAGAGGGAATACTGCCCGCGCCGGAATCGTCCCACGCGATATTGGCAGCCATTGACGAAGCGCTGGAATGTAAAAAGAGGAACGAAAAAAAGGTGATCCTGTTCGGTCTTTCAGGCACCGGCAGTTTCGATCTTGCTGCATATATGTCATACAACGACGGCACTATGACGGATCATGTTCCGACCGACGAGGAACTGGAAAAAGGCTTTTCAACAATTCCTTAGGAAAGCACTGATTAATTACCTGCGCGGGATGAAGCGCAAGGCGCACGGAGCGCAGGAACCGAGGCATGTACAGAAATATGTCGAGGTTACGAGCACCGCGCAACGCAGCGATTCGCCCTCACGGGCAATTAATCAGCGTTTACTTAGGAGTAAAGAATGAATGGAATACCGGTATTGTATGTGGAGGCTGATTGCGTAGCGCGCGGCTGGGAACAGTCTCTGATAGAGTTGCACCGGAGGGGTTGCCGAATTCGTACCCAATATGACAGAGAAGGTGATCCAGCCAGCCGCGATTGTACGATGATTCTTACCATCCTTAAGCCGGCATCAGAACCGGTAATTCACAAGGATTTTCCAGGCGGCCCCGAAGAACTGGAGGAGTACGTAATGGAGGTATGCGACGGAATCAAGGATCACCTTATACGCAACCCGGACGTCGTCTCGGATACCCGCTGGGATTACACCTACCATCAACGTCTTTTTGAGTACGGCGTTCACGGCGGCGGCGCACCCTTCGATCAGATCGAAAAAATGTGCCGTGAGCTTGCTGTGACGCCACATACGCGGCGCGCACAGGCTATTACATGGCGGGTCGGGGAAGATAATGAGTATTTCGATCCACCCTGCCTGCAGAGTATCTGGTGCAGGATTACGGAGGAAGATGAGGGGCGATTTCTCAATATGAATGTCCGGTTTCGCTCAAACGACGCCTATAAAGCGGCGTTTATGAATATTTTTGCGTTGACGCGGCTACAGAAAAACATTGCTGGCCGCATTGAGGAATTGTCCGGTCGGCCAGTGCAAGTCGGCCGTTACAGTCATATGGCGGACAGTTATCACATCTACGGGTCGTCGTTTCATGAATTCGAAAAGCGTTTTTTGGGAGCGCTGGAAAAGCGGACGTTTGAGGAACGCACCATCCGCTACGAAGATGTACGCGAGATCATGGAAGAAGCCCGCCCGGCCCTTTTGAAAAAAGCCAAAAATCTTGGCCGATAGATTTTTTTAATAGGAATGATTTATCACAGATAGATATATTCAGGAAAATGCTGAAAATGTCTGTGCGGGATGAAGCGCAAGGCGCACGGAGCAGAGGAACCGAAGCATATATCAGTTCATATGTTGAGGTTGCGAGCACAGCGCAACGCAACGATTCGCACGCACAGACAATTAATAGGCGATTTCCTAGTGCGGAACCGGTTCGTCGGTGCTGACCTTGCCGTCACGCAACCGGACGATACGATGCGCGTACCGGGCAATGTCCTCCTCATGCGTCACCAGAATGATTGTGTTGCCGCGATTATGTAATTCATCAAATATTCTCATGATTTCAGTACTGGTTTTTGAATCCAGGTTTCCTGTCGGTTCATCTGCGAGAATCAGCGACGGATTGTTGACAAGCGCGCGAGCGATGGCAACGCGTTGGCGCTGCCCGCCGGACAACTCGTTCGGCCGGTGATAAATTCGTTCACCCAATTCCACGTTTTGTAAAGCCTGGATTGCCCGCTCTTTTCTTTCATTTGAAGAAGTGCCGTTGTAAATAAGAGGCAATTCCACATTTTGAAGGGCTGTGGCGCGGGCAAGAAGATTGAAAGTCTGGAACACAAAGCCTATTTCCTTGTTACGTATGTAAGCCAGTTCGTCATCATTCATCTCCGACACAAGGCGGTTATTAAGGGAATATATACCCTTAGTTGGGGTGTCAAGACAACCGATCAGGTTCATCAGAGTTGATTTTCCTGAACCAGACGGGCCCATAATTGCGACATAAGATCCTTTATAAATTTTAAAACTAGCGCCGCGCAAGGCGTGGACTTCTTCGGATCCCATTACATATGTTTTCCATAGATCTTCAATATGCATCAAAACATCCGCGCCGCCGCCGTTTCCATTGGTTCCGCTCATAATACTCTCATTTCCTTTGTTTAATAGCCGTCGGTTTTTTACCGGTTAGACTGTCTTCTTCTTTCTGTTGTGTCGGTTTTTACCGCTGCGCCGTCCCTTATAGTCCTGAGCGTCTGGAAACTACCCGTGACGATTTCCTCGTCCTCTTTCAGATTTTCCAAAACTTCAATTTCGGACTCGCCGGTAATTCCGGTTTTAATGTCCCGGAAGCGCGCAACTTTGTTATTTTTATCAATTACAAAAATACCTTCAAGTTCCTTCTTTTTATCCTTATCATCGCTGCTGGAAGACGACGAAGATAACAGTAAAGCTTGCGCCTCTTCAAGTGTCGGTGGATTATATATGCCGTTTTCATCGACTTTTACATCACGCACCGTTAGTGCCTGAATCGGGATGATCAGCGCGTTTTCACGTGTGTCGGTCGTAATATCGCCGGTACAGGACATTCCGGGTCTGAGTTTCGGTGAAGGATTTTTTAGCGTGACGATCACCTTGAAATCCCTGGCTTCCTGTGACATGCCGGAAGACTGAATCGGGCTGTTGCCGATTTCCGTCACCTCTCCTTCAAAAACGTCGTTCGGAAGCGCATCTACCCTGACTTCCGCGATGTCTCCTAAGGTAAGATTAACGATATCGGTTTCATCAACTTTAAGCTCGGCCTGTATGACGCTCAGATTGGCGATCGTCATCAGCGTAGCCTGCGGATTGCTCATGATACCGGGTTGCGCTCGCTCGCCTTTTTCCACGTTCAACTGCGTGACCACGCCGTCGAGCGGAGAATAAAGAGTCGTCTTTTCAAGCTGGTTGCTGGCCTGCCTGAGACGTGCCATGGCGGATTTGGCGCTCGCCAAACGGGATTCCGCGGACGCTCTGCTCTGGTTGATATTGTTGCGTGAAACCTGCAACTGTATTTCAACCTGAGAAGCCTGGGCTTTTGCAGACTCAAGACGCAATTGAAAGGATTTCAGATCAAGCTGCGCTATTTCGTACTCATCGCGAGAAATCAGGGCGTCTTCAAACAATGATTGTTTGCGCCTGAAACTGCTTTGAGCTCGGGCGTAGTTGTCTTCCGCCAGCGCCAGATCCGCGCGTGTCGAGCGTAAAGACGCTTCATCACGCAGAAGGTTGTTTTCGGCGTTCTGGATCGAAAATTCCTGGGCGCGCACTTCTGCCTGCGCTGATTCATACTGGGCATTGCTGGAATCTTTTTCCGCTTCGGTCTGGACGGGGTCAATACGCAGGAGTATCTCTCCCCTTTTTACCGAAGCACCTTCACGAACAAGCAGATCAGTGATAATGCCGGCGATCTCCGACTGAAGATCAACAAATTCCTGCGCTCTTATTTCACCGCTTGCGGTAACCTTGGAAATCAGTACATCCTTGCGTTTTACGGCTGATGTTTGCACCGTTACGGCGTTTTTGCGTCCGGAGTTGATGCTGCTCAAAACCACGATTATAAGAAGAAGAGCGGCCCCAACAAAAATCCAGATTTTCTTGCGTTTGTTCATGTACCTCCGCCTCCTTGGGGCGACAGCGAATATTACGTGTTAACCGCGAGAAAGGTTTCACGTTTCCAAACTAAACCGGATATTTTTACAGTGTAAACCACTAAGCAGATACTACTGAAAATAAAAATACAACTTGCCTGAAACCGCCTGAATATGACGCGAACATCATGAAAATGATGAAGATAGCTATTTGTCAAGCTTTAAAATTCCATTTTTAAAAGAGTATTTTTTATCACTGTCGGTTTTAAAAGAGTCCTTTTTATCGCTATAATTTTTAGACAGGTCTTTTTTGTCAATGTCAGTTTTAGGTGTGTCCTTTTTGTCAGTGTCAGTTTTAGGCGCGTCCTTTTTGTCAGTGTCAGTTTTGGGCGCGTCCTTTTTGTCGCTTTCCGTATTCGACACGTCTTTTTTGTCATTGTCATATTTAGAAGCATGTTTTTTAGAACTGTCCGACCTCGTTGAATTTTCAGTTCCACCCATGTTGCAGTGCCCCTCAAAAAAGGCGCCGGATTCGATGATCAGGCAAGGAGAAAATATCTCCCCGTGAACCTTTCCTTCTTTATGTATTTCGACACGTTCGGAAGCACGAATAGTACCCTGAAACTCTCCCTGAATAGAAATGTTGCGAACATCGGCCTCGGCTTCGATCCTTCCGGTAGGGCCGACTTCAAGCAAAGTTTCGGCGCGAACCTTTCCTTTTACAACGCCGCCGATATACACCCTTTTTGGAAAATAAAAATCTCCCGACAGTTCAACACCTTCACAAATTTGGCTGCCGACGTCATTTGACGACTTTCCACTCAATAATCCCATAGGCCAACTCCGTAAATTTTACAGGGAAAATTTCAATTTTTTTCAGTGATAGCGATAATGTCAAAAATACGAATCAAATCCTCGTGGCTGAAAAAATGAATACGGATTTCTCCAGAGTTCTTTACTTTAGTCACGATCTCAACTTTAGTTCCCAACGCAACCCTCAAACGGCTTACCGCAAACTCTTCATTAGGATCCTGAGACTTTGGCGGACGCGGCAAATTTTTAATTTGACGGTTTTTTACATAACGCTCGGTTTCACGTACCGACCAGCCTTTTTCAATAATGGTTTCGGCGAGTTTTAACATTTCCGCAGGCGCGGAGCCGGATGATAGCAGCGCGCGGGCATGGCCGGGGCTTAACCTTTTTTTGGAGACCAGCAGGCTTACGGTAGCCGGAAGTTTCAGGAGGCGCATGGAGTTGGCAATCGTGCTGCGATCCTTGCCAAGGCGTTCGGAAATCTGTTCCTGCGTTTCACCAGTCTCTTCCATCAGGCTATTGTAGGCCTGTGCTTCTTCCATTGGATTTAGCTGTTCACGCTGGATGTTTTCCACAAGCGCCAGCTCCCGCATCTGGTTATCGGGAATTTCCAGAACGCGCGCCGGGATTTTCAGAAGCCCGGCGTGATGAGCGGCCATCAACCGGCGTTCTCCAGCAACCAACTGGAATCTTTCGCCATACGGACGAACAAGAATCGGTACCAATATACCGTTTTTCTTTACGTTTTCCGTAAGCTCATACAAAGGTTCTTCTTCGAAATCAAACCGTGGTTGACAGGGATTTGGCTCGATAAGATCAATATCGATCTCATTTGTCGTACGAGGGGCTTCAGCGCTTTTCACTTCAGTCGTCCGAGGAGCTTCAACGCTTTTCACTTCGGGAATGAGCGCGCCCAGCCCCCTACCCAATGCCTTTTTTTTCATAATTCAAAATTTCCTGGGCAAGCCGGATATAACTTTCAGATCCCTTTGATCGTATATCGTATAAAAGAGCGGGTTTTCCAAAACTTGGAGCTTCCGCCAATTTAATATTCCTTGGTATAACGGTTTCCAAAACCTTATCGGGAAAATGTAATTGCAATTCGTCACGCACCTGAGAGCTTAAATTCGTACGTTCGTCGAACATTGTTAAAAGTATGCCCCGAACTTCCAGGTTTGGATTAAAAGTACTGCGTACACGGTTAAGCGTGTCAAAAAGGCCGGATAAACCTTCCAGTGCGAAATATTCGCCCTGCATCGGGACCAGAACGGAATCCGCGGCTACCAGGGCGTTCAGAGTAAGAATATTCAACGACGGCGGCGTATCTATCAGAATAAAGTCAAAACTTTCCAAAACCGGCTCCAACAGATGTTTTAGGAGAAATTCCCTGTCGTGCATTTCCAACATTTCCACAGCTGCCCCGCTTAAATTCCGATCAGCCGGTACGAGTTTCAAGCCGGGCAACTCCGTTTCACACATCACCGCCGTAAGAGGTTCAGATTCAATTAGAACGTTATAGATACTTTTATCGACCGTGCCCATCATAACGCCGAGGCCGCTTGAACAATTGGCCTGCGCGTCGGCGTCAATAACAAGGACACGCATATCCGCCAAGGCGAGTCCGGCCGCCAGATTAATGGCCGTGGTCGTCTTGCCGACACCGCCCTTCTGATTTGCTACTGCAATCACTTTTGCCATATTAACCACATAAAGAATTCGAGAGTAACACAGCTTTTTCTACTGTGCAAGGAAAACGCTGATTTATTCGCCGCGCGGGCAAATCGCTGCGTTGTGCGGCGCTCGCAACCGCAACATATTTCTGTACATGCCTCGGTTCATGCGCTCCGTGCGCCCTGCTCTTTATCCTGCGCAACGAATTTAACAGTGTTTCCCAAGCGAGTAAACCCGGATATTGTGAAATTATAGATGTTTCACGTGAAACATTTCTTCAATGGTCGATAAATGGACAAAAAAGATTCTTTTTGTCCTGGAACCGGCTGTTTGTCTGCAATAGTGAATTCGGCCTCAAGCGTAAGAATATCTTCAACGGCTGCCTCCCTGCCATGAAACATCCAAAATAGTGTGTTTTCGCTTGCACGGCCGCGCAAATTCAGCAAATCACGGTTTGACAGCCGAATGGCTTTCCAGCTTACGCAATCCCACGCTTTTTCCACCGCTTCGCTTTCCCCCAACAGGTCTTCCAGTCGCTTTACATGAACACGAGTTCCTGTAAGTCCCATTTCCCAGGCGGCCGTTTCCAGAAAAGCGCCCTTTTTCCCCCGGCTTTCGGCAAGGTCAAGTGTCATTTCCACGTTAAAAACGCGAAGAATAAGAGCAGGAAAACCAGCACCGCTTCCTACGTCAAGGTGTGTACGGCAATCCAAAGGGTACTTCGAGGCAGCCCATATTCCTTCTCTAAATAGCGGTTCCAACGCGTTCCAGGCAATATTTGCGGTCAGGTTGACCCGTGGATTCCATTTCTCAAGGAGAGAGAGGTAGATTTGCAGTTTCAGACCAGGATCGGAATCAGGGTCAATGGAAAACTCTCTTAATAACTGTTTTAAACCGTCTTTCGGGCGCATATTCTGTTTTCCTGTGAGTCCGATATTTTCAGCGCATCCCGAATGTGTTTCACGTGAAACATATTCGGGATGCGCTGAAAATATCGGACTCACGATTTTGCATCACGCCGCCGAAGGATTTCCAGTTGTACGTTTATTATTGATACGGCGGCAGGCGTGATACCGGGGATTCTTCCAGCCATGGCGAGATCCGCCGGGCGTATCCGATTAAGCTTTTCCTTTGTTTCCCGGTTAAGGCCGTCCACCGTGTTGTAATCAAAACCGGCGGGAATCTTTCGAACGCTCATCCGGCGCATTTTTGCGGCGTCTTTCAACTGTTGTTGGATATACCCTTCATAGTGAACTTCGATTTCCGCAGCACGACGAATCTCCTCCGAATCGGGCCATTGATTGTTCAGGCGTAAAAGCGGTTCCATATCGCGCAAAAGAACTTCCGGACGCCGCAAAATTTCCTCAAGTGTCGCCCCTCTTGCTTCGCTTATGCCCGGTTTTTCCATGAGTCCCGGACACGGCGTTTCTTCGGAGCGCCAGCAATGCCGCTTCAAAAAGCTCCTTAATTGTTCAACAGAGGCATATTTTTTCTCAAACTTACGGTAATCATCTTCCGAAACCAGGCCTAGACGGTGTCCAAGCGGTCGCAAACGCCGATCAGCATTATCAATGCGAAGCAGCAGCCGGAATTCCGAACGAGATGTGAACATCCGATAGGGTTCATCAACTCCGCGGGTTACAAGATCGTCGATCATAATGCCGATATAGCTTTCATTCCGCGAAAAAACGACAGGCTCCTTTTCCTGCGCTTTTAACGCGGCGTTGATACCCGCGACGAGTCCCTGTGCCGCCGCTTCTTCGTAGCCGGTAGTACCGTTGATCTGTCCCGCGTGGTATAGCCCTCCGATGCATTTTGTTTCCAGTGTAGGATAAAGTTCGCACGGGTCGACAAAATCATACTCAATCGCGTAAGCCGGCCGGAGTATACGGGCGTTTTCAAGTCCCGGAATCGCCCTAACCATTTTTTCCTGCACTTCGACAGGCATACTTGTGGACATGCCGTTGAGATAGATTTCGTCCGTGTCCAGTCCTTCCGGTTCAAGAAAAATCTGGTGCCGTTCCTTATCGGCAAATTTAACGATTTTATCTTCCACGCTGGGACAGTAGCGAGGGCCTATACCGGTGATGTAACCGCCGTAAAGCGCCGATTTTTGGAGATTTTCCCTGATGACGGCGTGAAGTCGGGCGTTGGTGTAACCAAGATAGCAGGAAATCTGCGGCAGACTGACGGCACGAGTTTGCGAAGAAAAGAAAACCGGGGTATCGTCCCCTTTCTGTTCCTCAAACCGTGAGAAATCGACGGTGTTTTTATCAAGCCTCGGCGGAGTTCCTGTTTTAAGGCGGCCGAGGTTAAAACCACGTTTCCGCAAAGCCGTCGCCAGCGGAATGGACGCAGCTTCGCCGATTCTTCCCCCGGCCCAGCTTTTATCGCCAATTCGAATCACGCCGTTCAGAAAGGTTCCGGTCGTTAAAACCACCGACCCGCAGTTAATTCTGCTACCGTTGCCGAGGTTGATTCCCTGAACGGCGTCATTTTCGATTACCAATCCGACGGCTTCCGCCTCAAGGAATGAAAGACGGGGAATGCCGCGCAATATTTCGCTCATGTATTTGATATATTTATACTTATCAGATTGACAACGCGGCGCTTGAACCGCCGGACCGCGGCTCGCGTTCAGCAAACGAAAATGTATTCCGGTCTTGTCGGCAACTTCGCCCATGATGCCGCCAACGGCGTCGATTTCACGTACAAGGTGACCTTTGGCGATTCCACCGACGGCGGGATTGCAGGACATCTGCGCCAGACGCGAAAGAGCGAGCGTGCAAAGAAGCGTTCGCGCCCCCATACGGGCGGCGGCGGCGGCGGCTTCGCATCCCGCGTGACCACCTCCGACAACGACGACGTCAAAATTTAAATCCGGTGGCATAGTTTTACTTCCCGATACAGAAACGTGAGAAAATTTCATCCAGCAGATTTTCCGTATTCGTTTCACCGGTGATTTCCCCAAGCGTGTCAAGCGCCCTGCGCAGATCAAAGAGTGCGAATTCTTCCGACATCCCTTTTTGAAGCGCACCGCGGCCGCGTCCCAGGCCGTCAAGCGCTATTTCCAAAGCCTGACAATGTCGCAGATTGGTAATCATAAAATCATCACGATCCGGTTCGTCATCGCCGGAAATCTGTTTCAGAATTACTTTTCGCGTTTCGTCTATTCCATGCCCGGTTTTTGCCGAAGCGTCAATATATGGCCATGAACCGGAAAACGCCTGTTTTTCCTCCTCCGTCAGACGTGCGGGCAAATCGGATTTGTTCAGAAGGACGATGCCCAAAATAGACGACGCAGATGTTAGTTGCCGCCGCAACTCGTATTCTTCTTCCGTAAGATTCCGGCTCGCGTCTACGACCAGCAAAACGGCGTCCGCATCTGCCGCTGCCCGGCGGCTGCGCTCCATACCAAGATTTTCGATTTCGCCGCCTACGGCACGCAATCCCGCCGTATCTTCGAGCCGCACCGGAATACCGCTGATGGCGGCGTCCTCCGCCACTAAATCGCGTGTCGTTCCAGGAATATCCGTGACGATGGATCGGTCACGCCCAAGCAGGGCGTTAAAGACGCTGCTTTTTCCGGCATTTGGCGGCCCGACGATCGCAAGGGTGAAGCCTTCCCGCACAAAACGGCCTTTGCGAAAGGAATAAATCAGTTTTTCCACGCGCCTCGCCGCACCGTCCAGTAAATCAAAAACCACATCGCGTGAAGCCGTAGAAATATCTTCTTCCGCGAATTCCACCGCCGATTCCAGATTCACAATGGCTTCGATCAACCCGTCTTTTACCGGCTGAAGTTCTTTTGCCAGAGCGCCATCCCGCTGCCGCCCAGCTACGCGCGCCTGATAAATCGTCCTGGCTTCGATGATGTCGCGCACCGCCTCCGCGCCGACAAGGTCGATGCGGCCGCACAAAAACGCCCGCATCGTAAATTCGCCCGGTATGGCAATCCTTGCTCCAAGATGACACAGAGTATCCAGAAGCGCCGCAATGATCGCCGGATTACCATGCGTGGAAATTTCCGCCAGATCTTCGCCTGTGTATGAATGAGGCGCTTTAAAAAATGTAACAATCGCTTCGTCGATTTCTCCGCCCGAACGCGGATCTGTAAGGAGGTTCAAAGAGGATTTTCGCGGTTCCGGAAGCGCTTTTCCCGTGATTCGCCGTAATATCGACAGGCAATCCGCGCCGCTGAGACGCACAACGGCGACCCCGGAACGTCCCGGAGGGGTGGAAAGCGCGCAAATGGTATCCGTTATGTCCATAAAATATTATTCCAGTAAAAATGTTTTAAAATCCGCGCAGTATTATAACCTGAATTCCCTCCAAAAATTTAACAACACATTCTATAATCCGTCAGAAACACGGAGTAAATGTGATGAACATATATGATTTGCCGGAACTTCCCCTGCCGGAAGAATTGACGACGATATTAGCTGAAAGCGGCAATGTCCGAATTGAACGCATTATCAGTACGGGACAGGTTTCCGGCTGGTACGATCAGTCCGATACGGAATTTGTTGTTCTTCTAAGCGGCAATGCGGTCATTGAATACGAAGGCGGGAAAGCCGTTGCGATGTCAGGCGGCGACACGTTATTGATAAAACCGCGCGAAAGACACAGGGTGAGCTTTACTTCGAGCGAACCACCCTGTGTTTGGCTATGTGTGTTCTATTGATTATTAATAAATCGGTACAGCTATCCAATATATGATGGGAACCATTTCCCTTTTACGCAGGCGGGTGCCGGTGTTGCCATGTTCAAGCAAGCCCAAAATCCGATGTATCTAAATAGAACCACGAATGGGAACTATTAATATATTCGTGTCCATTCGTGGTTTTTTTGTTGTAAGTGTCTAAGGAAACACTGATTAATTGTTTGCGCGGGCGAATCGCTGCGTTGCGCGGTGCTCGTAACCTCAACATATTTCTATATATGCTTCGGTTCCTGCGCTCCGTGCGCTTCATCCCGCGCAAGCAATTAATCAGCGGTTCCCTAAGCCTGCAGTTACATATCAGCCGTTTTTCTTTTCGAATTCCTTCATGAAAGCAACAAGCGCTTCCACGGATTCGAGCGAAACCGCATTGTAGATACTGGCGCGTATGCCGCCTACGGAGCGATGCCCTTTTAGCCCAACCATTCCTGCTTTTTTTGCCTCGGAGATAAATTGCGCTTCCAGTTCCTCGCTTCCCAGCCGCCAGACCACATTCATAATGGAACGGCTTTCGATTTCCACCGGGGAATGCCAGAACTTGCTTGAATCAATGACGCTGTAAAGTGCGGAGGCCTTTTTTTCATTGATCTTTTCCATGGCGGCGGCGCCTCCGCGCGCTTCCAGCCATTTGCAGATGAGATCCAGCAGATAAATAGCCCATGTGTTCGGCGTGTTGTAAAGGCTTCCATCCTTTATGTGGGTCGAATAGCGGAAAAATACGGGCGTGTTTTCCGGCGCGCGGTCGGCCAGGCCTTTCTTCAAAATCACTACGGCCATCCCCGAAGGCCCGAGGTTCTTCTGCGCTCCCGCATATATCATATCGAACTGCGTTATGTCGATTTCCCTCGAAAGAATGTCGCTGGACATATCGACGAAAAGCGGCGCTTCCACTTTTGGGAACATATTCCAGCGTATGCCGCCGATAGTTTCGTTCGAACAGATGTGAACGTATTCAGCGTCCGCTTGCAGTTTCAATTCATCCTGTTTTGGTATTCGTGTGTAATTGTCCGCCTTGCCCGACCAGGCGATATTAACCGCGCCGGCAACCTGAGCTTCCTTTAACGCCTTATTTGACCAACTGCCGGTATCCAGATAATCGGCGCTCTTTCCCGGCCTGCGCAGATTCATCGGTATCATGGCGAACTGGTGACTCGCACCTCCCTGCAGGAAAAGGATGTCGTAATCTTCCGGGATTTTCATAAGTCGCCGAAGACCGGCCTCCGCGCTGTCAACAATCGCCTGAAATTCTTTGGAGCGATGAGATATCTCCATTACGGACGTGCCCAGCCCGTCGAGTGATGGCAGCCCCGCCTTTGCCTGTTCAATGACTTCCAACGGCATCGCCGCCGGCCCCGCGTTGAAATTATGAATGCCCATCATGAAATTTTTCCTGGTATATAACAAAGATAAAGAGGAAGCGCCGACGAACCGGCGCTTCAAAAATTAATCAGCTTTTCTTTACAGCTTAAGCATGGAAACCTGAAACACGCCGTCGATTGACTGCAACTGCGTCAGAACTTCATGGCTGATCTCGCTGTCGACGCTGACGAAGGCTACGGCTCCCTCGCCTTTACGGTTCCGTCCCCACTGCATCGCGCCGATATTTATGCCGTGCTGCCCCAAAAGGGTTCCGATACGTCCTATGATGCCCGGCGTGTCGGTGTTCCGCACGACGATCACCTGTGGCGTCGGTTCAAAATCAAGCTTATAACCGAAGAAATCGACGATTCGCATTTCTTCTTTTGCGAAAATGGTGCCGGAAACCGCCCGTTCGCCCTGGCCGGTGACGAATTTCACGGTAATCAGGTTGGTGTATTTATCCAAATGTGAACTCTTGCTTTCCACAAGCTCAATACCCATGCTTCCGGCGATGATTTCCGCGTTCACATAATTCACGGTTTCTTTTACCACCGGATCAAGCAAACCCTTGAGCGCGGACAGGGAGATAACTTTCGTTTCCTGATCGTGCAGGTCGCCGGAATATACGATTTCCACCTTTTTCACGGTTTCTTTTTCCGTCTGGTAGTAGATCTTTCCAAGCATCTCCGCCAAGGCTATGTAAGGCTTCATGCGTGTAAGGTCTCCCGATTGCAACGGCGGCATGTTAACCGCGGCGACCATTTCGCCGTTGAGCGCGTCGGCGACGAGTTGAGCGATGGCCGTTCCAACGTTATAGTTGGCTTCTTCGGTCGTAGCGCCCAGGTGCGGTGTCACGATAACGTTGTCGAGTTCAAGCAGCGGATTCTGGTAAGTCTGCTGATCCGGCGGCTTGTCATAACCAGGCTCGGGATCAAGTACGTCTATGGCAACTCCGGCGACATGGCCGCTTTTGACAGCGTCATAAAGCGCTTTTTCGTTGAACAAACCGCCGCGTGCCGCATTTACGAGGCGCACACCCGCTTTGCAGATCTTTAACTGCTCATCGCCGACCATGCCGTACGTTTCTTTGGTTTTGGGCGTATGGATGGAGATGAGATCGGAACGGCGCAGCAATTCCTCAAGCGTGGCGCATTTTTCCGCGCCGACCCGCGCGAATTTTTCATCGGTAATATAGGGATCGTATGCGATCACCTTCATATTAGCGCCCAGCAGCTTCCGGGCGACGATGGATCCGATACGTCCGAGTCCGATGATACCCAAGGTCTTGCCATCAAGTTCGCGCCCCATGTATTTATTGCGGCGAAAATCCCTGTTTTTACAGGCGTAATTGACTTGGGGTATGTTCCGGAAGAGGCAATAGGCCATGGCGATCGAGAGTTCGGCGGCGGCCATGATATTGCTTTCCGGTGTATTGACGACGATGATTCCGCGCTGCGTACAGGCGGGTACATCGATATTGTCAATCCCGTTACCCGCCCGCCCGGCGACTTTCAGGCGAACGCCGGCGTCGATAACTTCTTTATTAACCTGCGTGACGCTACGGACAATAATGGAGTCGTATTCAGGAATGATTTTTAGTATTTCTTCATGCGAAAGACCGAGTTTTAAATCCGTTTCAAAGCCCTTCTCCCGCAGGAATTGAATTCCTTCATCCGCAATTCTTTCCGTAACCAGTATCTTCATAGCCTTTCCCTTTGCCTCTTTCGATAAAAATAAATCAGTACGACCGCTGAAAAACAAACATTCAAACCGAATAAGTATATCAAACCCGCGCGATTATTAAAGAGTTCCTTAATATTGAGGAAATATCCACGCTGGCGGACCATTACCTTGGACTGCTATAATGCATAATTCCCAAGAAGGAGAATGGTACATGCGCGTTGTCATAGGATCGGATCACGCCGGATTTGAATTAAAAAAACTGCTTATTGATAGCGTCGGAGATCTTGGCCACGAGGTTATAAATATCGGAACCGACGGACCGGAGCCGGTTGATTACCCGGATTATGCCGAGAAAGTGGGAAGGGCGATTCTGGAGGGGAAAGCAGACCGGGGTATTTTGATCTGCGGCAGCGGGGTCGGCGCGTCCGTTTCCGCCAACAAGCTTCCCGGTATCAGGGCCGCCATCTGCCACGACTGTTATTCCGCCCGACAGGGAGTTGAGCATGACGAAATGAACGTGCTGGTACTTGGCGCGCGTATCGTGGCGGTATCACTTGCCGTCGATCTTGTTCGTATATTTCTCTCCGCTAAATTTTCCGGGGAGGATCGGCATAAACGCCGCCTGGAAAAAATCGCCGTTCTTGAGACGGCCGTAAAAAACTAACAAGTGTTGATCCACGAAAGATTTATGGAGAGCTGGAGCTTGCTCCAGCTCTCCATAAATCAGCGGTTTCTTAATTCGCGTCAATTCGTGGTTCTGTTATACGCCAGCACTATACCGTAATTTCGCCCGTCTGCGCGGTACGTCCGGCGGCGTCAACCGTCACGATCCGATACCTGAAATTTGTTGATTCAGAAAGAGAGACCGAATCTTCAAATGAAAACGGCGCCGCTTTTACCTGCGGCGTGTGAGCGATCTCGCCTGTTTTAATGCCGTCGCGGTGAATTTCATAGCGCACGATCGGCTCATCGCCGGCGTATGCGGTTTGCCAGGTCAGCCGGATCGCACGCCTTCCCGCGCGTTCTTCCACTGATGCCGCCGGGTTTCGCGGCGCTCCCAGCGGTCGGGCCGCCCCCTGAAAGTAATTGGTCTTTCCTTCCTTAATAGTTCCCGCCTGTTTTTCAATTTCGCGGCGGTCGGTTTCGCTGAGGCCGCTCGGCGCGATTTGCGCGGCGGCGAGGTTTTGCCGCAACTGGCAGGCCGCCGGATCGTTGTCTATATGTCCAGTGCCAATTATGGCTGTGTGTATGCCAGGAGTCGTCAGCGCGTATTCAACCAGTCTCCGGCTCTGTACGCCGACGCTGCCGATTTTGCGTACGATTGAATCGGGGTTACGCGACCACGTCGCCTCCTTGTCGTACATCGCGCCGTCCGCGAAAACCTTCATGGCGATAATGCCCATGTTGTTAGCCGATGCTACGGGAATAGCGTTGTTCTGCATACTGAAATACCGGCGGTCGTTGGCATTGATGGCGACCAGCATACTATCTAAAACGCCGCGCGTGTCGCGGTGAATCATTTCTATCATCGAGTCGGAGGAGTCATGGCTTGTAAATCCGATATGGCGGATGAGTTTTTCCTCTTTAGGATTAAGCCCCGTAAGGTTGGTTCCGTCGCGGAAATCGATCAGCGTTGCCAAAACACCTATATTTTCCGCCTTCGAGTCGGTTTTTTCGTAGCCTTCAAACGCAGAGTCCACATCCGCCATGCTCATAATGCTGTGAATCTGAAACAGGTTGAGGTACGCGCCTTGTGGGTACGAACCCTTACCGTCGCCGAAGATCTGGGAAAGTGTGCGCCGGAGATCGTCCACGGCAGTCGACGGAGCGCCGGGAGCGCCCTTCATACCCGGTTTTTGCGCACTTCCTTTGCCATAACGTATAAAGGTTTTGCTTGCCAGAAAAATCGAACTGCGGAGGCGTTCGTTGTAGCCTGGGGCGCCGGGAATCAGTTGCAGTTCACGAAATGCCGCGCCGTAATGTGTCTGGCTCAGGTCGTAAACATTCGCCGTATCGAAATAATTCACTCCGACATCAAACGCTTTCAGAATGATTTTGACGGGATCAACGTCGGCGGCCGTCCATTGCAATGAAGCCTGGCCTCCGAGTCCGAGCGTCGTGGCTTCCCAGCCCAAACGCCCCATGTGCCGCTTCATCAATGTTGACGGCTGTGCCTGCCCAAAAACAAAATACGGCCCCAACGCGAGCGCGGATGAAGCCAAAGCGGTTTCTTTAATGAATTGACGACGGGAAGAACGCCTAATTGTATTAGTCACGGTAATCTCCTTTATATATGGAAGCAAAGACATTTACTCAACGCTTCCTAAAAAACCAACGAACATTTTTTAATTATATCATGTATATTTCATGCTTAGCCTGATTAAAAAAACATTGAACGTCTGATATTAGGAATAATGGAGGTTCCAGATGAGATTGAGGAAATATTGGATTATGATGATTGTTCCACTGGTTCTTGTTTCATGTGATTCGCCGAAATCCGCAACGGAACAAGGCCCGATTTTACAGGTCGAAGTCACCGGCGGCGCCGTGGAAGGCGTGGCGCAGGACGACATCGTTTCTTTTAAAGGTATTCCGTTTGCCGCGCCGCCGGTAGGCGAATTACGCTGGAAAGCTCCGTTGCCTGTTGTAGCCTGGGATGGCGTAAAGAGCGCTTCAGCTTTCGCGCCCGGCCCGATGCAGGATGCCGCGTTTAGCGCATCCCTCGGCGGCCCTCTGGAAGTCAGCGAAGACTGTCTTTATCTGAATGTATGGACGGGTGCAAAAAACGCCAGTGAGAGGCGGCCGGTCATGGTCTGGATCTATGGCGGCGGTTTTGGTATTGGAATGACAAGTTCACCCACATACGACGGAACCAATCTGGCGAAAAAAGGCGTGGTTCTTGTCAGCGTTGCTTATCGTGTCGGCCCGATGGGTTTCCTTGCACATCCCGAACTGAGCGCGGAAAGCGGCAATGGTTCAGGCGCTTATGGCATCCAGGATCAGATCGCCGGACTGCGGTGGGTTAAGGAAAATATAGCCCGATTCGGAGGAAATCCGGATAATGTTACCATTTTTGGAGAATCGGCCGGTGGATATTCCGTAAGTATGCTTGCGGCGTCGCCCTCGGCAAGAGGCCTTTTCCATCGCGCTATTTCTGAAAGCGGCGGCAATATGGCGCCTCCCCGCATGACCCTAAAAGCGGCTGAAGAAATGGGAAAAACGTACCTTGAGCGGCTTGGCGCAAAAAATATACAGGAAGCTCGCGCGCTTTCGGCGGAAACAATCCAAAGCGAAACCAGGGGCATGGGCAGTTTCTGGCCCGTTCCGGATAACGTTACCTTTCCTGGAAAACAGTACGAAGCTTATGAAGCGGGTCAGTTCAACGACATGCCGATTCTTATCGGGACAAATTCGGACGAAGGCGGCCTGTTCGTTATGCAAAAGACCACGTCCGCCGGATTTGCGGATATGGTTCGCAAACAATACCCGGCGGGCGCGGACGCGATTCTGAAAGCGTACCCTCATTCCACGGAAGCTGAAGCGACCCGGTCGGCGAAAGACCTTTTCCGGGAATCTTCCTTTGCCTGGCCGACATGGGCTTGGGCGAAACTACATTCCCAAAACGGTAAAGAAAAGGTATTCACATACTATTTTGACCACAGAACTCCGACATCTCCGGACGGAGCGAACCATGCTGCGGAACTACCTTTCGTGTTCGGTAATCTGGGAGGAGTCGGCGGTATGGGGACGTCCGCTGATAACCCTGACGATAAGGCAATGTCGGAACTAATGATGTCCTACTGGGTCAACTTCGCAGGGACGGGGGATCCCAACGGCCCGGGTTTGCCGGAGTGGCCGGTTTTCACGGAAGCGGATCAAAAGGCCATGTTTTTCGACAAGGAGCCAGGTGCGCGTGAATATCCTAACCTTAATCAAATCAAGGCATTTGACGAATATTTTTCAAGACTCAGAGCGGGCAATTAAATCAAACAAGGTATTGCGATCCAATAATGTTGATCATTGTGGTGCTACATGAGTAAAGCAAAGACACTTAATTATTGCAAACGTCAATTTGAAGGATTGCTGATAAACGCGCTCAAAACCCATTCCGCGGTTTACCTGAGCGGGCCACGAAAAACAGGGAAGACGGTACTTGTGCGTGAGGTATGCGAGGGGAATAATTATATGAGTTTTAATTCCCCTCTTTTACTGGCGTCCGTGCTCGCCGCGCCGGAAACTTTTTTTCATTCGTTGCCGAAAAATGATCTGAACATTTTGGATGACGCGCATTTTGCCGCCGATTTGTTCCAATATGCGGAAAAATTACCTGGTGACACGGGTAATACACACGTGCATACCAATGAAAACAGGTATTTGAGTATCGGTTCTACAAGACTTTCAATGCTCTACGATCGCGGGGCGGTCAAAAAAAGTCACGTGAAGGAATTAAAGCTGCTCCCTTTTTACGCCGCCGAGCGCCGCCTGATCGGGACGAACTTTCTTAGAAGGCTCTTGGTCGGAAAATTGGCTCCGCGAACATTTGCGACCTGCAGACTGGACGAGGAGATTGAACAGGCGACTTTTCCGGAACTGGCTATGGATGCCAAGATAGACCGCGAACGATGGTTTGACGATTTCCTGTCAATCGTATTGCAGCGTGATATCCAGACTGTGGCGGCCATCCGCAATCCCGAGAGAATTGTCCCGCTGCTTGTTTCGCTGGCCGCTCGCGTCGGCGGGCTTATAAATGACGCATCCGTGATAAAAGAGATCGGTCTTGACGCGAAAACGTACGCTAAATACAAGATGGCGGCATTTCAGACATTTCTGGCGTTTGAAATTGAACCGTGGAGCGGGCCGAATCTGACTAAAAAACGTCTTTTGCGGCAGAGTAAAATCTATTTCATCGATACGAATCTGCTGTGTTACGTAATGCGCCGGGGTCTGCGAGAGGTTTTGTCCGACGATCCCGTAACGGCGGGCCGCCTGTTTGAAAATTTCATAGCGACTGAAATCATTAAACAGGCGGCTTTTATCCTGGGAATAAAAATTCGTCATTTCGGTATGGCGGACGGCAAGGATGTGGATTTTGCGATTGAAGCGGAACATGGGCCGGTCGTAGGCATTGACGTCAGCTTCAAATCCGTGCTTTCCGACCGGGATTTCAACAATTTGAAGGCAATGCACAGCGTGCTCGGCAAAAATTTCAATCGCGGCATAGTTATTTATGCCGGTAAGGAGCAGGTCGAGTTTTCGCACGGCCTTTGGGCGGTTCCAGTAAACGCCCTGTGGGAGTAACCAATTCTCTGCGATTTTTCGGAGCGCACCCCACGCTGTTGTACTATCCTGTATTTATCTCATTATAGGTGCGCCGCAAAAAGTGAGTTACCGTTAATTTATACAGCAGTATCGTAACTATGCCGCAGACAAGTAATGTCAGCATCGTCAATGCCAGCGAAATGGTGCTTCCCCAGAAAACGGCGACAAAAGCCGACATGACGGAGCTTGCGATCAAAGAGAGAAAGCCTTGACAGGATGCCGCCAGGCCGCGCTGTGCCGGAAACAGATCCAGCGAAAGAAGCGTCAGGCTCGGTGCCGCGATGGACATTCCCAGTACATAGAAAATTATTGGAGCCAGCGTCCATGGGAGAGCCGGCGGAATCGTCATGTTTAGAACGACGTTGCAGACGGCGGCGGCGGACATAACGATACAACCCATGCCGATTGTCTTCATACCGGACATTCTTCCGGCGCAACGGCCGGATATCCACGCTCCTATCACCATTGCGATAGCCATAGGTAAAAAAAGAACAATATATTCGGTTTCTTTCAGGCCGAGATATTCTGCGAGAAACATCGGCGCACTGAGTATATAAATGAAAAAGCCGATATTAATGAGCGACAGCGCTACACAGGCCGCCAGGAATGGCGCTGTCGTCATGACTTTCCAGTACGATCTTCCCAGAAAAGCTATGTTAAGGCGCTGACGTTCTTCGCGCGGCAGGGTTTCCGGCATAAATAACCAGGAACAAACCAACAGGAACGCCGCCATCCCGGTCATGAAATAAAAAATTGACCGCCAGCCGAACCAGACCTGGAACCAGCCGCCTATTACCGGCGCCATTACGGGAGCGATGGTAAAAATCGTGGCGACGTGTGACATAAGGCGCTGTGCAGCCGCGCCTTCGAACAGGTCGCGTACCACCGCGCGCCCTATAATCATCCCCGCGCCGGCCGTTGCGCCCTGAATGGCGCGGAAAAACATAAGAAGCGGGACGCTATTGGAAAAGGCGCAGCCAAGGGAGGCAATCAGGAAAAATACAAGGGCGACTAAAACCGGTTTGCGGCGTCCGTAGGCGTCAGCTATCGCGCCATGCCATAAAGACATGATGGCAAAAAAGAATAGAAACGCCGTCATGGTTTGCTGCACATCGGAGGTTGGAGCGTTCAGATTTTCCGCAATTGAGGGGATGGACGGCAGATAAGTGTCGATTGAGAACGGCCCTACCCAGGAAAGCGCGGCGAGAACAAAAGTCAGGCCGGCTATGGAAAAGCCTTTAGGTAGTTGACGTTCGGCGCTTTTCACCGAAGCGGGATCAGATGAAATTGTAGACATGAATAATTCTCAGGTATTTCTCCGGCATACAGGTATATGAGTCGTGCAAAGCGAAGCCGTTTATTCAACGCTTTCCCGGATAACCAATAACAATACCATAATCATTATTGTACAGGGGCAGGTTTTGATGTGTGAATTTGCCGGCTTCAGGTTATTCGTTCCCGTATCAAAGCCTATCTGATAAAATGCCGCATGATTCCGACGCATGTAAATAAAAGCGCCGGTTTTTCGGAACCAAAACTATGAAAAAAACCTCAAATGAAAAAACTTCTTTCAAAACTCCGCGCCTTGCGGTGGAAATAACCGGAGTGCGTTTTAAAAATCCGGTTCTGACCGCGAGCGGAACATACGGATACGGTCTGGAATTCGCGAGTTTCATGGATTTGAACTCCATAGGCGGCATCGTAACCAAGGGGCTTTCGATGGCTCCGTTTAAAGGAAATCTTCCTCCGCGCATCTATGAAACGGCCTCAGGTATGCTGAACGCCATAGGCCTGCAAAATATCGGCGCCGCCGAGTTTGTAAAGAAAAAACTTCCCGAACTCCGGAATTACAATGTCAATATTATCGTCAACATCCTTGGCTTCGAAGTTGAGGAATACCTCGAAATCGCGCGTTTTCTGAACGATTGTCCCGGAATACACGCGCTGGAACTGAACATTTCCTGCCCGAACGTTAAAAGGGGCGGTTTTCACTTCAACAAAAATCCTAAAGACTCGGCCCGCATTACGGCCGAGGTAAAAAAGGCCGCGCCGCGTCTGCCGCTCTGGGTCAAGCTCTCGCCGAACGTTACGGATATCCGCGAATTTGCGCGCGCCTGCGAGGATTCCGGCGCCGACGCGCTCTCTGTTATCAACACGCTCGTAGGTATGGCTATTGATATCGAAAAACGGCGTTCGCGGTTGCGCTTTATGACGGGAGGGCTTTCCGGCCCCGCCATAAAGCCGGTCGCCCTTCGCATGGTCTGGGAAACATGCCAGGTGGTTAAAATACCTGTCATCGGAATCGGCGGCATCACAAGCACCGAAGACGCGCTTGAATTCCTGATCGCCGGCGCGAAGGCGGTGCAGATAGGCACGGCGAATTTTTACGATCCCGCCGTTTCCGAACGTGTCGCACACGGGCTCGCTCAATACTGCGCTTCGCATCACATTGAAGACATCAACGAAATTATCGGGAGTCTGCGTCCTTATGAATGATCCAAAATCACGTCTTATTGTCGCCCTTGATGTAAAAGATCGTGCGTCTGCCCTGCAATGCGTCGATCGGCTTACAGGCCGCGTCGGATATTTTAAACTCGGCCTTGAGATTTTCACCGCCGAAGGCCCGCGACTTGTTGAGGAAATTCGTGACCGCAACGAGCGTATTTTCCTCGACCTGAAACTGCACGATATTCCAAACACAGTTGCGGGAGCGGTTCGTTCCGCCTGTCGCCTTGGGGTGGACATGCTTACCGTACACGCCTCTGGCGGCGCGGCCATGCTCCGCGCCGCGTTCGAGGAAGCGCAAAAAGCGCCGAAACCGCCGTTGATTCTGGCCGTCACCGCACTGACCAGCCTCTCGGACGATGATGTCGCGCTGATTGGTGTCGGGCAAAAAACGGAACACTGGGTGAAAACGCTCGCCGACATTGCATACGGCGCGGGCGTAAGAGGAATTGTCGCGTCAAGCAAAGAACTTCCCATGCTGCGGAAAAAATTCGGAGATGAAGTTCGGTTGGTGATTCCGGGAATACGTCCTGCGGGTGCGGATACGCAGGATCAGTCACGCACGGCAACGCCCGACGCGGCTATCCGTTCCGGCGCGAGCTTTATTGTCGTTGGCCGGCCGATTTTGCAGGCGACTGATCCTGCGGCTGCGGCGGACGCCATAGTCGAATTAATCCGCATTTCTTTAAATTAGCGTTTCATTAGTTCGATAAAAAGGAGGTAATTGCATAACCTCGAATGATTTTATGGAGTGCGGTAGCCTGCTCCCGCGCCGGTCAGAATTTTCTTAATTGCACAGCATGCAACCGATTTCAAAGCATAGGCTTATATCATCCGCAGTTATGTTTTTTGTTATGCCGGGAGCAAGCTCCCGCACTCCATATGAATTTGCGACGCAATCATTCGAGGTTTTGAAATTACTTCAAAGGACATTGGTATTTTGCGGAATTCCGGAGTAAATTTTTATGAATTATTCGGGTTTACATTTAGGAGGGGTTATGGATTCCAATCAGTCAAGAAGGCAATTTTTACAGGCCGGGCTGGCGTTGCCCGCTGCCGCCGGAATAGCTTCATCGGGCGGCATGAACGCCGTGCTGCAGGGTTCACAAAAGGTTGAATATCGTACGCTCGGCAAAACGGGGCTAAAGGTTAGCAGCGTAGGCTTTGGTATCGGATTTAACCCGGTTCCCGAAGTCGTTGCTAAAGCGATTGATATGGGTATTAATTATTTCGACACCGCGCGCGCTTACGGGGACAGTGAAAAGATATTTGCCGAAATCATCAAGGGGAAAAGAGACAAAATCCTTATCGCCACAAAATCGTCGTCGCACACAAAGGAAGCTATCCTGAAAGACATGGATACCAGCCTTGCGACGCTTGGAACGGATTATGTCGATGTCTGGCACCTGCATGGATTGGATACATGGAAAGAAGCTCCGGACATTCCGGACGAGGTTCTTGAAGCGATGCAGCAATGCAAGAAATCCGGAAAAGCCCGTTTTATCGGATTCAGTTGCCACGATCCTAATAAGATGGTCGACTTTGTTCTGAAAACCAAAGTGTTTGAAGTGATGCAACCCACTTACAGCTTTGCGATCGGCGGCGTTTACCGTGACGCCGCAATCAAACGGTTAAGTGAGGCGGGTATCGGCCTTAGCGCTATGAAGGTCGTTGTGGCGCTGACCGGGCTTAATCTTAAAAGCGTTGATAATCCCCCGGCCCGGCCTGACGGTGAAGGCCCGCTTGCCGGCATTAAATGGGTACTCAACAATCCGGCCATCGGAACGACGGTTCCATTTATGCAGAAAATTTCGGAACTTGAGATGAACTTCAGGGCGATGTCAGAACGCTACACGCCGGCCGATGAAAAATTGCTGTATGTAATGAATGAGCAGATTCGTCCGGATTACTGCCGCATGTGCTTTTCATGCTCGGGCGTATGTCCCAAAGGACTACCTGTAGCCGACGTGCTGCGCTTTCTTGCCTACAACGATTTTGCCGGCAATTACTATCAGGCAAAATCGAATTTCCAGGGTCTCGCGAAGGAAATCAGGGATGTGCGTTGCAGCGACTGCTCCTCCTGCGCGATCCGGTGTCCGAACGGCGTGCATGTGAAGGCCCGGCTTAGCCGGGCGCAAGAGTTTCTGGCATAGTGTTTTCATAGAGGGCCGTTTTAGCAGACCGCGGGTTCAAGAAACCGAACCGCCAGGGCGTCTGCGTCGATTTTCGCCTTTACTCCAAGGGGCAACGCCCAATTATCAAGCGCATGGCCGGCGGGAAAATTCGTAAGAACGGGGATATTAAGGCCGGAGAGAACGTCCCGTAGAACGTCGTCGATGGAATAATCTTCAGCAGGCGGACTACAGTCCGAAAACTGTCCTAATAAAAGACCGGCCGCGGAATCAAGTTTTCCAGCCAGCCGGAGATGCGTAATCATGCGGTCAATCCGGTATGGCGGCTCACCGGTATCTTCAAGGAACAGGATTTTTCCTTTGGTCTGTATTTCGTAGGGCGTACCGAGGCTTGCCGCAACCAGTGAAAGGCATCCTCCGGTCAGAACGCCCTCCGCCGTTCCGGAAGATCGGCTTTCGAGCTGCGGGAAGCGAAGAATGGGACGATAAAATTTATTCGTCAAGAGAGAAACCAGGTGTTCTTCACGCTCCGCCGATATTTTCGCAAGCGATTCGGTTCCCGCCATAGGCCCGTGAAATGTGATCCAACCGCATTTATTAAATAAAAGATGCAGCGTCGTAAGATCGGAAAAACCCATGAATATCTTGCAGTTTTCCCTGATGCGCCGTTCGTTGAGCAGCGGAACAAGCCGGGCGCAGCCGTAACCGCCTCGAAAGGCCATGATCGCCTGAATTGACGGGTCTTCAATCGCCTGAATAAGCTCGTCGGCCCGGTCGGCGTCGTGACCGGCCAGGTAACGATAAGATTGAAATACGCGGTTCGTGAAGCGAGCCCTGAAGCCCAGGCGTTCCAGAGCCGCGATTCCACGGTCGAAAACGTCGCGTGAAGTCATGGGGCCGGCGGGCGCGACAACGGCTATCGTATCCCCCGGTTTCAGTCCTTGCGGTTGCGTCATGGGAATAATCATAGGTATGATACGTTCCTGTTTTTAAACGTTAACAGCCCTAAATATCAGGAGCTTGCAAATATGCTGAACTACATCTGGCTTGCGATGGTGATTCTGGCAATTGTTCTCGGAGGAATCAACGGCAAAATCGACGCGGTGACGACAGCCGCCATTGACGCCGCCGCCGGAGCGGTGACAATCGCCATAGGTCTTATAGGAATAATGGCGTTATGGCTGGGGTTGGTCAAAATCATGGAAGACTCCGGCCTTATGGCACTCGTTGCCAGGGCAATCGCTCCCGTGATGAAGCGGCTGTTTCCCGACGTTCCGGCGGGGCACCCCGCGATGAGCAGCATGACGATGAATATTGCGGCCAACATGCTGGGGCTGAACAACGCCGCTACGCCCCTTGGACTGAAAGCAATGGAGGATCTGGAAAAGCTCAACGAAGTTCCGGGCGTCGCCACAAACGCCATGTGTACCTTTCTTACGATCAATACCGGCAGCATTCAATTGATCCCTGCGACCATGATCGGCGTCATGGCTTCCGCCGGATCGAAAGATCCGACGGCGATTATCGGCACAACGCTGGCTGCCGGTTGTGCCGCTTTAATCGCGGGAATAACGACGGCCCGTATACTTGAAAAACTGCCGATATTCGCGGCAAAGCGCGAAGCGGGGGAGGCAGAGCGATGATTACTGATTTTTTCAGGGTGATTTCAACCTGGGCCATTCCTTTCTTTTTAGTCGCGGTTCCGCTTTATGGCGCTTTCCGCAAGGTAAAGGTGTATGAAAGTTTTGTGGAAGGAGCCAGGGGGGGCGTTCAGACGGCGGTTCGCATCATTCCATACCTTGTCGCCATGCTGGTCGCCGTCGGAATGCTGCGCGCTGCGGGTGCGATCGACATGATGGCAAAAGCGCTTGCGCCGGTACTGAGTTTCCTGCGTTTTCCGGTCGAAATCCTGCCTCTTGCAATCATGCGGCCGCTGTCGGGAAGCGGATCAATGGGAATCGTAACGGAACTTATTTCGGCGCATGGCCCGGATTCATTTATCGGCAGGCTGGCGGCTTCAGCCTATGGCAGCACGGAAACAACATTTTATGTGCTTGCGGTTTATTTCGGCGCGGTCGGAATCCGCAAAACGCGCCACGCCGTCGTAGCCGGACTGACGGCGGATGTGGTATGTCTTGCGACCGCAATTATCGTTTGCCGTCTTGTTTTTTAATGGGGAAAATTTATGGAAAACAGCAATTATTACATAAACAGGGAATTGTCTTTTTTAAAATTCAACAAGCGTGTACTCGAAGAAGCAAACGACAACACTACACCGATTTTTGAGCGATTCAAATTTATATCTATTTTCCATTCCAATTTAGACGAATTTTTCATGATAAGAGTCGGAAGTTTATATGAAAAGTCGCTTCTGAAAGACGACGGCCTTAGAGATAGCAGAACCGGCTGGACTCCGGAACGGCAGTTGAAAGAAATATTTCGGGCGACGAAAAGCTTATACAAAGAATCAGGCGGACTTTTTTCGCAGGTTTCCAGCCTTCTGAAAGAAAACGGCATAACGCTGTGTAAATTCAAGGATCTGGATATGAATGACAAAAAGTGGCTAAAAAACTACTTCAAGCATGAGATCATGCCGCTTTTGTCGCCGCAGGTTATGGATACGAAACATCCTCTCCCGCATCTTGCAAACAAGCAGATATATATAATACTGGAACTCAATCACAAGAAAAAAAGCTGCTATGGAATTATTTCTCAGAACAGGCACGTAAGCAGAATCGTGGAGCTTCCGGCAGGTAAAGGGCGTGGATTAAGGTACATGCTGTCTGAAGACGTAATTTGCGCCTATGCAAAAGATTTGTTTAAAAGATATACAATACTATCCAGATTTTCGATAAGAGTTACACGTAACGCCGATATAAACGCGGAAGATTCTCTTTATGAATACGAAGGTCTGGACGACGCCGAATTCAGAAATTACATGAGTGAAATTTTAAAGAAACGCGGCAGGCTTGCTCCGGTAAGATTAGAGATGAACGGAGAAAGTAAAACAAGGACATCCGCGATAAAAAAGTATCTTTGCGGGAAATTAAATATACATGAAGACCAGGCGTTTATCCTGCATACGCCGCTGGACATGAACTTTATATTTGGAATTCAGGATAGAATAGATTTAACAGGGAACGGGCTGATTTACGCAAAGACGGCGGCGAAGCTCCCGGGCAAATTTGATAGCGGTAAATCCCTGTTAACACTGGTCGAAAATAAACAGGATATATTTTTATTCCACCCGAAACATTCTATTAAGCCTTATCTGAAACTGCTTGAAGAATCGATTGCCGATCCGGATGTTATAAGCGTAAAAATCACGCTTTATAGATTGAGCGAAAATTCGCAAATCATCGACTATCTATGCAGGCTCGCTGATGCGGGCAAACAGGTTACGGCGGTTGTTGAACTGAACGCGAGATTTGATGAGGAGAATAATATAAACTGGTCGAAGCGGCTTGAAGAATCAGGCTGTAATGTAATATACGGCGTTGAAGGTTACAAAGTACACGCAAAAATAACGCTTATAACAAAGAAACGTGGAAGAAGCATCAGTTATATCACTCATCTTGCAACCGGCAATTACAACGAGAAAACGGCGAGATTATATACGGATGTGGGAATTATAACATCCAATAAAAATATCGGCGCCGATGCTTTGACATTTTTCAATTCGGTGACAACTTCGTCATCGGAGGATGAATATTCCTGCTTTTTAGTGGCGCCGCTGCAATTTAAAAGCAAAATAATCGAATTTATCGGCGAGGAAACGAAAAAAGGAAGCGAGGGAAGGATAAGGCTAAAACTTAATTCTCTTGAAGACCGCGAAGTTATAGAAGCGATTGTTGCGGCTTCGCAGAGCGGGGTTCGTATAGATCTGATAATTCGTAGCATCTGCTGTCTGCTTCCGGGAATTGCCGGAAAGACGGAAAATATTAGAGTTGCGAATATTGTAGGACGTTTTCTTGAACATTCGCGCATATTTATTTTCGGCGAGGGAACGAAAAGCCGGGTTTATATAAGCTCGGGGGATTTGATGGTACGAAATACAACACGGCGGTTTGAAATTGCCGCGCCGATTTTCGACAAAGGCATCAAGAAAGAGCTAGAGGACATGTTCGATTTGTATTCACGGGATAATGTGAAACTCCGGGAGCTTAAACCGAACGGGAATTACGAAAAGGTATCGGGTGAATTTAAAGAGCGCATAAGCGCGCAGGAGATTCTGTTTGAGCGATAACAAAATGAATAAAGTGATTGACAACAAAAAGGAGCAGGAACGGGCGGAATTGCACCGTACAATATGGAGTATCGCAAACGACCTTCGCGGGAGCGTGGACGGCTGGGACTTCAAGCAATACGTCCTTGGTATGCTGTTCTACCGTTACATATCTGAAAATCTTTCTGCTTATATCAACAAAAACGAATACGACACCGGAAATACAGCCTTTAACTACGCTTCGCTTTCGGACAGGGACGCGGAGCAGGCCCGCGACGACCTTGTGAAAACGAAAGGCTTTTTCATCTTGCCAGGCGAACTTTTTGAAAACGTGCTGAAACGCGCCGCGACTGATGAAAACCTGAACGAAACGCTTGAAGGTATTTTTAAGGATATAGAAGCGTCCGCGCAGGGGACGGAAAGCGAAGCCAATTTCAAGGGATTGTTTGACGATATTGACGTAAACAGTAACAAACTCGGCGGGACTGTGGCACAGCGAAACGCGAGGCTTGTTAAGTTGATGAACGGTGTCGCGGAAATGAAGCTCGGAGATTACAAAGATCACACCATTGACGCTTTCGGTGACGCTTACGAGTTTTTAATGGGTATGTACGCCAGCAACGCCGGGAAAAGCGGCGGTGAATACTACACGCCGCAGGAAGTTTCCGAACTTTTGACCCGTATTGCCCTTGTCGGCAAAACCGAAGTAAACAAGGTGTATGACCCGGCCTGCGGGAGCGGCTCACTTCTGCTCAACTTCGCAAAGATACTCGGCAAGGACAAGGTGCGGCAGGGCTTTTTCGGACAGGAAATAAATATCACAACTTATAATCTATGCCGAATCAATATGTTCCTGCATGATGTGGATTATGATAAATTCGACATAGGACACGGCGACACGCTGACAGACCCGCTCCATTGGGACGATGAACCCTTTGAAGCAATCGTTTCAAATCCCCCGTACTCAATAAAATGGGCGGGTGACGATAATCCTCTGCTTATAAATGACCCGCGTTTCTCTCCCGC
>Ga0082212_10001274_pt1 | contig 37174 bp, 46 predicted proteins | sample TergutNt197P3_FD_71548 | JGI IMG/M metagenome (GOLD analysis project Ga0082212, IMG submission 71548) | Neocapritermes taracua P3 segment gut microbial communities from Petit-Saut dam, French Guiana - Nt197 P3 | ecosystem: Host-associated > Arthropoda: Insects > Digestive system > Gut ...
CTATCTTTTTTATGTGTGTCCCCGAATGTTCATTTTGAACTTTTTAGGCACGTCCCCCATGTTCACTTTCTTAATTTTAAGACACCCTCTTTTGTATACTTTTTTGTGTAATGTAAATGTAATAAAAAATGTATTGAAAAAAAGTAGTTTTATATGTAAGATAAATATGTAGAGATATGTTTTTATGTGGGAGAAATAGTATGAAAAAGAAATTAAATTTGAGAAAACAAGATGGTGCAATTTCATTGTTTACAATATTGGCAATGTTGTTTTTTATAGTTTTTATTTTAGGAGTGGTTGCAACAATGACAGTGAAACACAACATGCAGTTAGAAACAGCATCAGAAGTAAAAGATATATATACAAAAGATGCCACTTCAGCATATGATGCAATGATTTCAGATTCTAGCGATATAATACCAATTTATACAAAAGAGCAGTTATTTGCAATGGCAATGAACTCTACAGAATATTTTGAAATAAATGGTAAAGTATATAAATTTAAAGGTAATGTTAAAGAAGGCTATGAAATAAAAACACCAATATATATTACAACAACAGCTCAGGATTTTTCAAATTTATCGCAAACTGCTAAAGATAATATAAGAGGAACATATAACGATTATTTCAGACCAAATATAATTATAGATGGAAAAGTGGAGATAGAATATGAAGAAGAAATATTAACACTTCCAGATTTTGATGGTAGCTGGGCAGATGGAAAAGGTGTAAATCTACCAAACTTGGCAAATGGAAAACTAATACCAGTGTATTGGGATAGCAGTGGAAATGAAAAAGTAGTAACAAAAGGTACGAATGGAGAATTTAACCAATATGAACTAAGAGACTGGTATAATGATTGGAAATATGAAGAACAAACTGGAAATACAGATGGAAAAACCAGCAAATGGGCAAATGCAAAAACAGAAGATGGAAGCTACTGGGTATGGATACCAAGATTCGCATATAAAATAACAAGTAATTTGAATTATAATGCAACTAATAGTGGAACAATAGATATAGTATTTGTAGATGTAAGTAATGAAAATGGAAATACAATATATGCTAATGCATATCCAACTGTTTCAGGAATTAACGGCAGCAAAACAATGGATAATTATGTTGTGCATCCAGCATTTGGTATAGATATAACTAAAGGTGGATGGGACAACAATTTACCAGGATTTTGGGTAGCAAAGTTTTCAATGAGCTTAGAAACATCTACAAATAGTGGAAGTACATGGAGTATAACAAATACAACTACTACAACTTTAGGAAATGTGGCAACTGTAGACACAGGAACAACAAGAAGAAGAGTTGTAAGCAGACCAAGCTCATATATTTGGAGAAATATAAGTGCTCAAAATATGTACAACAATTCATATAATTATGATAGAACTATAGAAAGTCATTTAATGAAAAATAGTGAATGGGGTGCAGTGGTATATCTGGCAGATAGCAAATATGGAAGAAATGAAACCAGAATGATGATGAACAACAATGGAAATTATAAAACAGGATTTGCGTCATATGCATATAACTCAGCGAGTACAACAACAGAAAGGCCAGTAGGAGACACAAGTACTACAGGAACATTTGTATATAACAATACATTTAGAGGAGTTTTAGCAAGTACCACTGGAAATATATATGGTGTATATGATATGGCAGGTGGAGTTTCTGAAGCAGTTGCATCATTTGTTGATAATGGCAATAGTAATGTAAACAGTAATGGTGCAATTTTGGCTACAAATAAAAATACAAAATATGTAATGCCATATAGTAAGGCAGGAACAGAGTCTACAGCAAATAACTATACTGCAAGTGGATATAATGTTGTTACTGGAAAATATGGAGATGCAATATTTGAGACCAGTAACAGAAGTAGTAGTAATACAGATAACCGTGCATGGTTTACAAATTATTCTGGATTTCCAGCAACAACAAATGCTTTCCTAATGAGAGGAGGAGCATACAACAGTACAGCAAATGCTGGTATATTTGCATTCCAGGGATTTACCGGAGCTGCAAATGCCTCAGTTGGTTTTCGTGTGGTGCTGTGCCCGTGAGTGAACACTTGGGGACGGAGAAAAGTGTTCATTTTTTTGAAAAGTGAACACTTTCCTCCGTCCCCAAGTGTTCACTTTTCAAAAAAATAGTCATAAGTTAAAATACCTGTAATATAAATTAGTAAAAGATGTACAAATTTTTAGGAGGGTATTTTTATTATGGAAAATTTTGAGATATATCAAGATATTGCATCAAGAACGGACGGAGATATTTATATAGGAGTTGTTGGACCAGTAAGAACAGGCAAGTCAACATTTATAAAAAAGTTTATGGAAATTATGGTTTTGCCTAATATTGAGAATGGATATAAAAAAGAGCGTGCAATAGACGAACTTCCTCAAAGTGCTGGAGGAAGAACAATAATGACAACAGAGCCTAAATTTATACCAAATGAGGCTATAGAAGTTAACCTAAATGGAAATATAAGGTTAAGGACTAGAATGGTAGATTGTGTTGGGTATCTTGTAAATAATGCTTTAGGGTATTTGGAACAAGACACACCAAGAATGGTAAAGACTCCATGGTCAGATAAGGAGATTCCATTTGAAACAGCTGCAGAGCTGGGGACTAGAAAAGTTATTGTTGAACATTCTACTATTGGAATAGTAGTAACAACAGATGGTTCAATTACAGATATTCCAAGGTATGAATATATTGATGCAGAAGAAAGGGTTGTAAATGAATTAAAAGAGCTAAACAAACCGTTTGTAATTTTAATGAATTGTCAAAACCCAACAAGCCAATACAGTATAGATATGGCAAGAGCCTTATACGAAAAATATGAAACACCAGTAATTCCGTTAAGTTGTTTAGAATTAAGTTTAGATGACATAAATTTAATTTTTTCAAAATTATTGTATGAGTTTATGATAGAAAGAATAGATGTAAGATTCCCTAGATGGATAAACGGGTTAGATAGTAACAGCGAACTTAAATTAAGTTTGTATAATCAGGTTAAAGATACATTTTGTGATACTAAAAGGTTAAAAGATATTAACGAAAATTATTTAAAGCTACAAGATGGAGAAGAAATAAAAAAAGCAACTGTTGAAGAAATAAATTTAGGAACAGGTATAGTAACAGTTGGAGTTGAATTAAAAGACAGTCTATTCTACAATATGCTAACTAAAATAACAGGAGTAGAAATAAAAAATGAAGGTGAATTGTTTTCTTGTATATCTGTATTTTCAAAAATTAAAAAAGAATATGATAAAATGTCGTATGCATTACATCAGGTAAATCAAAAAGGATATGGAATTGTGTTTCCTGCCATAGATGATTTAGTTTTAGATGAACCTGAAATGGTAAAACATGGCCAGAAGTTTGGAGTAAAATTAAAAGCAAAAGCGCCATCAATACATGTTGAATGTATCAAACAGAAATGTAGAATTTGGAAGAAGATACAAAAACATACCATATACACTTACATACAATGTAGGGCTTTATATAGCAGTATAAAACAAAAGACATCGTTTATCTTAAATTAGATAATGCGGTGTTTTTTAATTGTGAAGAAGATGGTAATTAGAATAAACAATAAAAGGTATACTCTTATATCTATACCAATATCCTGTTGAATATCTGCAGAAAGCTAGTATTTTGTACGATGAGGGAAGTACGTTTAAACAATATTTAGAGTAGTTTCTTACATTTTCGCAACATTTTTTAAAAAATATTGTAAACTATTAAAATATGTGATATAAAGATGTTAATAAGAAATATGATAAAATTAATTATATCTAAACTAAATTAGCAAAACTATCATATTATATAAAAAGGAAGTGATAATAGGTGAGTAATTTAGGTAAGGAGAGAATAAAGGAAATAGAAAAAATAACAGCTAATATCTTGATTGATAGTAACCAAAATAATAAGTGTCCACCAGATTTATATAAAATATGTTCTGCTAATAAAATATATGTAAAAAGAGATTTAGATAATAAAATTAGTGAAGAATTAGCTAAACCGGCAATAGAGGATAATAAGTCTATAATATATTTGAATCCAATAGTAATGCTTGATAATGATAAAAAAAGAGTAAGAAAAATTGTTGCTCACGAGTTGGGTCATATCTTCTTACACCCAGATAAAGTTAAAACTCAAAATTGTTCTTATTCAGAAGAAATGATAGATACTATTGAAGAGAAAGAAGCTGAAACATTTGCGGAGTTTCTTTTGTTGCCTGAAAAAGATTTTGAACTGTTTTGGAATGTATTTGAAGATAAGACGAAGATGGAGGAATTTTGGGTAGTGCCACAAGACATGATTTCAAAAAGAATAAAACAATTAGGGCTAAAGAATAATAAAGAACCCATATTGTCTAAAATTCTAAATAAATAAATTTATTGTAAAAAGGATGTATAAATGGAAGAATCAATAAAAGGAATATTAAGTACTGAAGATAGTTCAAACTTTAGAAATCAGCTTGCACACGAACAATTTAAAATAAAAGAATCTGGAGAATTATATAAATTAAAGTTAAAATCAGAAGCAAGATTAAAAAATATTTTAGTCTATATAATTGCAGTTATTGCTATAATTGCTGAAATAGCATTTATTTGGAATGTTAGTAATGTACGGTAGTGGAAAATATATTATGAGTCATGAATATTATAAATTGTTAAATAGTCTTTATAAATTTTTATATGGTGTTGTAATAGGATTGATAGCAACAATTGCATATGAATTATTCAGAAAAAATGAAAAATTAGACAATTCAATAGCTTCTATAATAAATCCTAAAAACGAAAAATTCGAAGAGTTAAAAAAATTATTAAGAGAAGACTAACCTAAAATACATATTTTAGAAAGATATAGAAAATCAATATTTAGATAAATAGTAGTTTGTAAAGGAAAGTGTATTATGAAGGAAGAAAAAATAGAATTTATATGCCCCTACGATTCACATATATTGACTTCGTCAGTGACAATATGTGAAGAAAATAAAAAACATAACGTCAGTAGATGTTCTATGTGTGTTGAAGAATTTTGTGATGAAAAAAACATAAAATAATTTATGAACTAAACAATAATTTATTGATATGTAAGTAAATATAAAAAAATAGACAAAGGCTAATTCGAGGTGAAGTAAACTTTATTTAGAGTACTTTAGGATTAGTCTTTTTTTCTATTAAAAAAATATCTATATGTGTAAATCTCTCATTATCTTATTAAGTATCTAAATCTACAATCAGCTTTACAGTAAGGAAACATGAAAATCACCCAACATTTTTATTAAAATTCGGAAACATTTATTCCTCTTGTCCTAAAACATATATCCTGATATAATAGTTATAGTTAAAACTGTGTCTAATAGAACAGCAACAATAGTAACTTTTAAAGTACTATATTGCTGTTTTTTTATTAAGAAAGAGGTAAAAAATATGGAAAAAGAGTTTGTATGTACAGAATTATTTGCAAATATGGAAGAGTTTTTAGGAGCAGAGAGGTTTTGGGAAAGAAGGAGCCGTCATAATAGGATAAGTTCTACTACGAAATTTATTGATACAAGTAATTATATTGAATTATCAACTCTGTATTTTGAAGGAGCAGAAATAAGGTCGTTTTTAGATGGAGAGACTACACTTTTCTTTGAAGCGGTAAAAGACAACGGAAAAGTTGAATATGTCGATATTGACCCAGATGTTAAATTAGTATTAGACTTAATATTTAATAAGCCATCTAATGGTATGGTATATATAGAAGATAGTCGACACAAACGTGAAGAGAAAGAGGAATATTTAAGTAAAAAAATATTAGATAGGTATGATTATATTAAGCTAAAGAATAAGGTGTCTGAGGTTCTTGGCTTATTTGAATATGTACAGTCAATAGATCCTAAAATACCTATTCCTAAAATTACAACTGATTATAGAATTCGATATGAACAATTTAAACCTATTTATAGTTCAGCAATAGAAAACTTTGTTGTAGAGAAAATGATGTTGGAATTAAAAGGTGAAGAAGCGAGAAGTGAGCTATTTACTAAAATATCAAAAGCTTTAAGACAACTTAATATAAGAGAAAAGAAAGTATTTAACTTTACATTTTTTGAAAAGAAAAGTGAAGAAGATATAATGGAGGCTATTCATTATCGGTAAAGACAAGATGCGTGAAATCAGAATGAGTGCTTTGGCTAGGTTTTTAATAAGTCTTAATTTAGATGGTGAGTGTTTTAAATAAAGTAAAAAAATTGCTATTTTTATTTGTGTCAATACTTATTAAAAGTATCTTTCTAAAAATATGAAGGTATATACTTAAAGGGTTTATAAAAGATAATTGCCATTAATTGTCCTTTACTATTGCCTTTATATTGGTTATTGACTATGCCAAACGCTCTGTTATAATATGTTATCATGGAATAATTGTGTCCGCAGGTTATGAGTATAATTGATGTTACAGCAATTTTCCATAAGTCATATATAAGCATGAATTAATTAAAATTCTATATTTAAGCAGTACGATATGTAAGTAGCATTTTTGTTACTCACGTTGTACTGCTTTTTTATTGTAGTATATTTAGGAGGGTACTAGTGAAGAAGTTTTTTGATAATTTACTTATTATGATGTATTAGAAGAACAGTTATCCTTACATAAACGTTAAGGTGCTGCTCTTTTTTGAATAAGAAGGAGTAAAGAAAAAATGAGAAATACAAATGCAATTCTGAGTAAAAAATTATTAGATTTTTATGATTATAACAAATTAAGAGACTTAGTAGTAGAGATTTTTGATTTGTTTGATTATTTAAAAACAACAGATGACAAGATAGTCTTTCCGCGAATTACTAGTGATTACAAAGTTAAATATGAACAGAGCGTACAGACTCAAAGTTCACAAGTAGAATATTGTAGTTTAAAAAACCTCATGTTAGAAGGAAGAAATGAAGAAATGAGAAAAGAGTTGTTTTCTAAAATAGAAACAGCTTTAAAACAACTAAATGAAGTAGAAAAACAAACTTTCTATTTTGTATTCTATGAAAATAAAAATGAATACGAGATTTCAAGACTTATTCATCACGGACATAAAAAAGTACGGGATATACGCAAAAGTGCTTGCGTAAAGTTCCTCTTGGTACTTGCACTAGATGACAAATGTTTCAAAAATGAGGATATGTAAATAGCATATCTTTTTTAATATAAAAAATTAATTGGGGGTTAGGTATGACTAGAAAGAAATTAATAGAAGAAATTATATATTTTTCAAAAGTTTTTAATTTTATAGAATGGACAGTTGATGAGAATTCTATATTTATTAATGTTGAAAATAGTTTGAATGATGTTAGTGAAGTGGAGAACTATTTATATATATTTTCTAAACATTTAAAGTGGTTTACTTTAGATAAAAAACGTTTCATAAATTTTATTAATGAATTACAAAAAGTGAGGGATAGCTTAGAATAAAAATACATAAGATTATAAAATCACCTACTATAATTAAGTACTCCATATATTTAAAAATCAAAGAACACCAGTGTGCTAACATATTTTGCTTTTTATAATGTCAAGGTCATAAACCTATTGGGACAGCATTGACATTATCGCAAAGTATGTTTTTTTGTTTGTAGTTCTTTGAAAATTAAATATATTCCGAAGAAAAAATTATAGAAAGGAGGAGATTTTATGAATAAGTATGAAACAATATTCATTGCTATCCCAAGTCTTGAAGATGGCAGAATTAAAGATTTAATTCAAAAGTTTTCAGATTTAATTAATAGTGATGGTAAAGTAGAGATAGTTGAAGAACTAGGCAAGAAGAAACTAGCTTATGAGATTAAGAAACAAAAAGAAGGTTTTTACATTTTAATTAATTTTGAAGCTAACCCAAGTTTGATAAAAGAACTTGAAAGAGTTTACAGAATTACAGACGAAGTAATAAAATTCATCGTTGTAAGAAAAGAAGACTTTTAAAAAAAGCAGCACGAAAGTGCTGTTTTTTAATGTTAGTGAAGTGTATAAGTGAAGTATTTCACTGGCATTTTTAATCTCGTCACGCCAACCCATTGAAACTAAAGGTTTTTCATTCGAGATAGTAAGGTTTCGGCTATAAAAGTTACCCGAAACCTTACTATCTCTACATGTATATATATAAATATATATTTGTAGTGATGGTTGGCGTGGAAGAGAGAAGAAGGAGATAGAGAGAGGAAGGAGAGAAGGAAAAGGAGAATGATGATTATGAAAGGAAAAGGAGAAATAATTTATGATAAATAGTACAATTTTAATTGGGAGATTAGCAAAAGACCCAAAAGTTAAAGAATTAGAAAGTGGGAAAAAAGTAAGTAATATTACTTTAGCAGTTAATAAACCTTATAGAGATGTTAATGGAAAGTATGGCGTAGATTTTATTGATTGCACTTTATGGCAAGAAGTAGCTGAAAATACAAGTGAATATTGTGAAAAAGGAGATTTGATTGGAGTTAAGGGAAGATTAGAAATCAGAGACAAGAAACTAATTTTAGTTGCTGAAAATATTACTTTCTTAAATCATACAAAGCAAAAAGAAGACGAAGAGCTAGATGATTTACCATTTTAAGAAATAGTTAAAATATAATAAAAAAGTAGTAGCGAGATTAAGTTGCTTCTTTTATGTTGAAAAATTAATTGGGGGGTGGCAATATGAATTTATCGGAAAGAGATTATCGAATTTTGAATAACTTAAGTAAATGGAGATTTTTACTTGCTAAACATATACAAGTATTATGCGGTTTTAGTTCTAGTGTAACGATGTACAGAAGATTAAAAACTCTTATTGAAAATAAGTTAATAGAGAAGAAAAAGATTTTATATGGTGTGCCAAGTATCTACACACTCACGCATAGTGGATTAATGATGCTTGGGCGTAATAAAAGAAAGGACAAAATTAGAGTAGATATATTGCAACATAATATATATGTTGTAGAAACAGCAATATACCTATTGAAAAAAGAAATTGTAAAATCGCTTGATGATATTACAAGCGAAAAAGAACTTTATAGTTTGAGTGGGTTTGGAAACAGGAAACATCAGCCTGATTTTATATTTGAAAAAGAAGGAAAAATATATGCTGTAGAAATTGAACTCTCCATAAAAATAATGGAGAGATTAGAAAAAAATATGAAAGACAATTTTTTAAATTATGATTACCAAATCTGGGTAATAGATGAAAAGAATAAAAAAATTATAAAAAATATAAAGTCCCTTGCCGAAAAGTATACAGGGATTAAGATTTTATATTTAAAGGAGTTGTGTTAAGTATGGAAGAGACAATAATTGATGTATTAAGCTATAACTCTTTTTTATTCACCCTTATTGTGGTAGGAAGTTTAATTGCGCTTATGTTGATTATTAAACTTATACATGGAGACTTTGGAATAAAAAAGATTTATACGTTCAAAAAAGATATGAAAGAACTATCTAAGAAAGAAAAATTGTATATGAAGAAAGAAGATAATAGTATATACTTAGGGACTAATCCAAATAAAAAAGATATTTTCTTAAAAGATAATGCCAAGCATATCTATGTATGTGGGACTACAGGTTCAGGGAAAACTGTTACTCTTTCTAATTTTATCAAGTATGCAGTAGAAAAAGATTCTCCTGTTTTAATTGTTGATGGTAAAGGAGACACAAACCAAAATTCGTTACTTGATATAGTAAAAAAGTTTAAAAAAGATAAAAAAGTTTATGTGATTGATTTGAATAATCCTAAGACATCAGACAAATATAATCCATTTAATGGTACAAGCTATACGGTTGTGAAAGACATGCTAATAAACATGACTGAATGGTCTGAGGAACACTACAAATACAATGTAGAATTGTATTTACAAAAACTTGTTGAACTACTTATTAAAAATGATATTAAACTTTCTTTCAAAACTATTACCCAAAATATGAATGTAGAGAGTTTTCAAGTTTTAAGTAATAATCTATTAGAAAAAGGATTAATAACGAAAAGAGAACATATAATAGACTTAGAATTTGTAAAAGCAACTGCTACAATCATAATTGGTGCAAGTGCTAGATTTAGTACGATTATAGAAAGTGAACTTGGAGAAATATTTTCTGATGACGGAATAGATATCTATTCTGCTCTAAAAGAAAATGCAATTATATTATTTGTGCTCAATCCCCTCATATATCCTGAATTATCCACGTTAATTGGAAGACTCATAACAATAGATAGCAAGAAAGCAATATCAAACCTTTATCAAGACAAAATTGATAGAGGTTTCTTTTTGTTCGATGAAATAAATGTGTATGCTTCTAGATCTTTACTTGATTTGGTTAATAAGTCTAGAAGTGCAAATATAACCTGTATATTAGCAAGCCAAAGTCTATCAGATTTAGAAGAAAGTGCAGGAGAATATTTTAAAGAACAAGTTATTGAAAATTGTAACAACTATATCATAATGAGACAAAATAGTGCTATTAATGCGGAAAGTTGGGCAAACATTATTGGCACAAAAGAAACTATGGATGTTACATATCAAATAAAGCCAGAGGGTGATACAGGGAGTGGAAGTGCTAGACGTGTTCGAGAATTTTTATATCATCCTGACGAGATTAAAAATCTACCAGTTGGGACAGGATTTCTTATAAGTAAAGATAATAACTTTAAAACAAAAATTATTATAAATAAACCATTTAAAGGAGATTGAAAAATATGAAAATGAGTAAAAACAATATTGTATTTATTTCACTTATAATTCTAACTTACATAATACTTAACTATTTAATTGGACTTAGGAATATAACATCATTAGTACATATGACAATAATGCAACTAGGACTTATAGGAGTTGCAATTTCTCCAGTTCGGAGAATGGGTCTTAAGACTTATATATGGAATAAAATTAGTTAAAACGAATAAGGATAAGGAAAGGCTACTGCCTTTATTTGAAGAAGTGTATAACACTATTAAAGAAAAAGAGAACTACAAAAATAATCATATAAAGTTATATATAGATAAAAGTATGACTGTTAATGCTTATGCCATAGGTACTGGCACTATTTCTATAACTAGAGGTGTAATAGATACTTTAACAGATAACCAGATAAAGGGATTACTTGCTCATGAATTTGGACATATCATACATGGAGATACTTTAATTCCTCTTATATTAATTGTAGGTAACTTATTTTTACTTCTTGCATTTTTAACAATTAAGATGTTGGAACTAATGGCAATATTTGTTGAAGAGATTATGGGAGATAACAGCAAATTATTTTCCTCTGTTATAAAAGGCATTTTAAATATAGGATTATTTTTAATAGTACAAATTATACAGATACTTATATTAATAAACAGAAGAAAAAACGAATATAAGGCTGATGACTTTTCTTTTGAGGCTGGATATAGAGATGACTTACTAGAAACATTATATATATTAAAGAAAATAGACTTAGGTGGGAAAATGAGCTTACTAGAAAGAATTAAAAGCTCACACCCTAACATTGATGACAGAATTTCAAGATTAGAGGGAAAAGATATATAACAATAACAACATAAAAAACCTTGCAAAACAAGGGAATACATTATATAATCTCTTTGACAATTTTAACATTACTGTAAAAAAGTAAAATATTTTACCTAGAATTGAATATTTAAGAAAGGTTGTGAAAAAAATGGGTTGGACAGAAGATGTTGTAGGTTCTACTACTGAAGATGAAATCTTATTTACTATGAGTGAGGGAAATAATACTATCAAATTTCATGATGACGGAAACGGATTTACTAGAACTAAAGAAAATCGGAGAAAGACATAGTTATCGAGATTCGGATAATGATAAAGGACATGACCATTGGGTTAATGGTGAGAAAAAAAGTAAAGACTAAATGATTACAGTATCTAAAGTGCATATTACAAACTTTGCAAAACACAATTAACAATGGTAAAATTGTTTGGAAAGGTTGTGTAAGTATGCACTTTAATAAGATAATAAAGTTTGAAGAAATTGAATCTAAAGAAATTAAAAAAAATTTATTTAGACTTTCTGCTTATTTAGAACAAAAATTAGCGAATTTTCCTTTAAGTGTGAATATTGCTGTTGAAGCTGATAATTTTCTATTGAATCAGATTGATGTAACTCAAATAGAATATGTTATTCCATTTAAACCAGAAGAATATAATCTAATTAAAGATGAAGTCGATTATCTTATCTATTTTATAGTTGATAATCTTCCAATATTAAAATCTGGATATATAAAAAATGATGAAAAACAATTTTATTTAATATTCAAACAGGAACTATAATCATTAAACTCAGAACCTGTTTCTGCAACGCATAAGAGATAATAATAAGAAATAAGAGCATTAAAGAAATTTAATAAAAAAATTATATTTATAAAACAGAGAAATAAGAATCTCTGTTTTTTAAGTAGTATACAATTTAGCCTAAAACTAATAAATTCATTTTTTTATGTATTTTACTATATCTTTATCCTCTATTTTCAATATTTTAATTATTTTTTTGAATAGCTCGAAACTTGGAGAACTCTTTCCATTTTCTATTCTTTGCCAATGTCTAGCAGATATGCCTAGTATTTCTGCTATTCTTTCTTGCGTATAACCAATTCTTTTTCTATATTCTTTAAACATAGCTATCACTCCTTATGACATATTATGTCATTTTTAACATCCTGTTGACACGGTATACGATGTCGTGATATACTTCTTACTGACGACATTAAATGTCGCTAATAGATTAAAAGGAGGGAAATAAAAGATGTTAAAAAATAAAAAGAAAGTAGTTGTCATAGCAGTATATATAATTTCTATTATAGCAATAGCATATATGGTATATAATAGCGTAAGTTCTAATTTTGTGACTTACATAAAAAATGGGAATTATGAGAAAGCGAATGAATTTTATTTTAGTAAAATTAAAGGAAATATTAATTCTGAAGCTAAGGCTATAAATGATGTCAAAGAATATATTTCAGATATTATTGATAAATATAACAACGGAGAAATTACATATGCTTTGACAAATGAGAAAATTGATATAATTTATGATTTATCAATATCGTCAATTAATTTTGAGGACGATATATGGAAATTCAGAGAGTTGAAAAATTCAAAAGATTTCTTTGAAAGAGGAAAAGAGTATGCAAGTGACGGAGATTACGAAAATGCAATAAGTCAATTTGAAAAAGTAATAACAGAAGATACTAATTATATTCTTGCTCAAGATAACATTGCAGAGTATACTAACAAACTTCAAGAAGCTAATACATTAAAAATAAATGAATTAATACTGCAAGCAGAAGTATTGGCGAATGAAAATAAGTTTCAAGAGGCTATTTCAAAGATAACAGAAGGAAAAGCAATTTCAAGCACGGAAAATCAGAGAATAGATGAAATAATAAATAAATATACTGAACTATTACCCGTAAATATTGCGGATATAAGTTATTTGTCTAGTAGTGGTAGAAGTTGGGCAAAAAGAGAAAAGCTAGAAGACTTTTATGCTAATTCATATGAAAAAGGTTTTTGCATAGAAGGAGGTAATAGTCTAGAAGAATACGGATCTTCCAGAGTATATAATAATTCTGGAGGATATACTTCTTTAAAAGGTAGAATAATTGTTTCAAAGGAAGATACTTCTTCTGATGCAAATTGTTCAATAATTTTTAAGATATATACGGATGGTCATCTTGTATATCAAAGAGAAATGCAACAGCCTAGTAAACCCGAAGATTTTGAAATAAATATTACTGGAATAGAGAACATAAAGATAGTTGTTTATACTGGTACTGGAGGTGTTAGGTGGACAAGGTTGGGCTTAGTAGATACATATTTTATAAAATAAATTTCACAATATAGAAAATAAAATGTTGAAAAAAGTTAAAGTTTGAAATATAATGTTTTTAAATTAACAAGGGGGGAAATTATGGAGAGAAAGTTGTACAAATTAATAAGCATAACGACTATTACGGTTCTTGTATTTCATGCACTATCTCAATCAGTATATGGCTTTATACAAATAATTCCAAATGAAAACAAGAAAAAAGAAGAGGCTGTTGTTTTGGATTTGAATAACGAGCCTTTTTTTGCGGACTTTGAAAGTGAAGAAGAGCCTAAAATATTAGATGAAGATATTGAAAAGCGAGAACAAAATATTAAACACTTTTTAACAGACAAAGGCACTTTTCAAGCTGTTGTGTATCCGAGCTCTGTTCATTATGAACTTGATGGGAAATGGGAAGATATAGACAATAGTTTAATTACTGCTAAAAATGAGGATGGACAAGATATTACTAGAAACAAGAAAAATAGTTTTGTGGTTGAGTTTTCAAACAGTATAAAAGAAGATCTTTTTAATAAACAAAATGTTTTAAAAGATATAGAGGATTCAAACAAACAAAATGAAGAAATAGAAATTATAACAAAACAATTGGAAGATTACGATAAATTAAATATGCAAAGTGTTTTAATAGAATTAGATGAAAAAGGAATATCTAACGAGATAGAAAATTTAGAAAAAGAATTAGATGAACAAGACGAATTGATAGAGCAGGAAGAACAAGATGAACAAAATGCTTTGGTTGAAGAACTAGAAGAGCAAGAAAAAATTATTGAGCAGGATAATTTAATAGAAGAAGAACTTTTAAATAAAGGAACTGTGCAAACTGAAAAAATAGATAAGAGAAAACTTATTAATGATTTTAAAATTATTTCTATACAAAACGATAAGTTTTCTATGAAATGGTATCTGGAAGATACGAATAAAACAGAATTAAGGCAAATTGATAAACAAGAAGCAAAATCAAAAGCTAAAACAAAAACAGAAGAACTTAACAGAGAAAAAACAGAGTTAAAGAATATTTCTTCTGCTGTTACTTATTCAAATATTATGAATGGCATTGATTTAGATTATGATATAACTTCAGATTATGTGAAAGAGACTATTGTACTTAAATCTAAAGAGTCAGTAAGAGATTCTTTTGTGTTCAATATGGATATGGGAGATAGCACACTTATATTAAATGAAGATAATAGTATAGATATATTAGATAACACAGGAGAAAAAATAGCAATAATTGAAATACCATATATGTTTGATGAGAAACGTGAATACTCAATGGATATAAAAGTAAAACTTGAAAAAGACGAAAGTATAGAGAGTAACATTTATACAATGGAGATTATACCCGGTTTAGAATGGTTAGAAGATGAAGAGCGAGTATATCCTGTAAAAATTGACCCTACTGTTAAGACATCTTTATATGCACCACAAATAGAAGATGCAACTATTTATAGTGATAATATTTATGGTGTAACTGGCCCACATGACATTGCTTTAAAAGTGGGTAATGCATATGGGGTAACGGCTAGGTCACTAGTTAAATTTAACTTACCAACATTAAGTGCAGCTGATCAAGTTGTAGGAGCAGCACTTAGTATTTTCGGTTTTTTTGATACATGGCAATGGTGGAATCCACCACCTAGTGGAAAACAAGTAAATGTGCATAAAGTAACAAGTTCATGGCATTGGTCTACTGCAAATTGGGTAAACAGTGCAAATATATATGATTCATCAAGAATTGTTGATTTCAATCTGTTTAAGCCCACAACAATTTATAATTGGGGGGAAAATGTATGGGATATAACTGACATTGCAAAGGACTGGTATGTATCTGGAAATAATTATGGACTAATGATAAAGGGAGAGAATGATACTGCTTATTATCCGTATGAGCATGCATTTTATATATCTTCTAAAGTGGAAGATGACCTTTTAGATGCAAGACCTATGGCTATAATTGAATATAGAAGTCAAGGAGGAATAGAAGATTATTTAAGTTATCATGTGCAAGATGTAGGAAGAGCAGGAACAGTATATACAAATGACTATAATGGAGATTTAACAGTTGTAAGAAATAATTTAAGTACACCAGGTGCTAGATTGCCAGTTACAGTAACACACGTTTTTAATTCATATAATAGAGATTGGAATATAGGGTATGGAAGAGGTTACAGATTAAACTTCGCACAAAGATTAGCAATGGTAAATATAAGTGGAAAAGATTATATAAAATATACGAATGAGACTGGAAGTGTACATTATTTTACTAAAGTAGGAAGCACAAATACATATAAAGATGAAGATGGATCGCAATCAACATTAACTTTAGCAAACGATATATTTACATTAGAAGACAAAGCTGGAAATAAAAGTGTTTTTACAAGGCATAGAGATGGACGTACAGCATGGTATTTAAAAGAGATTTGGGATACAAATGGAAACAAAATAACATTAGACTTATCTTATGATGTAAATAATATGAGTATAATAACTGGAATAACAGACGGTGCAGGAGATTATATTACATTAAATTATCTTAATAATAGATTATTATCTGAAATAATAGACCCATCAGGAAGAATAATTACTATTACTTACGATTCAAATGACAGTATATCAGAGATAACATATCCAGATGGTAAAACAACACACTACATACATGGGTCAACAGGAATAATAAAACAAATTACAGATATAGATGACAGTTATATAACTTATGAATATTATGACGATGTATCAAGGAGAGTAAAGAAAATATCTGAATACAGTACTATAGGAGAACTTGGGAATACATTAGAAATAAAATATAAGAATAATACAACTACTTTTACAGATAATCAAGGTTACAGTCAAACAATGACATTTAATAATTGGCGGACAGGCAATAGCAATATCGGATTTCGGAAATGAACCAAACAATGTAAAAAATGCGTATGGAAAAAGTTATAAATATGGAACAGATGGAGGGGCAAAAAACAAATTATTATTAGATGGAAAATTAATATCAGTAAAAGACATACCCAATAATCTAGTACAAAATTCATTTTTTGAAAATGGTACAACAAGTTGGACTAATTCGGTTGGTTTAACAGGGTCTGACGGTGTGGTAACAATAAATAATAATAAAGCAATGAAAATGGTAGGTGCATTTAATGGACAAAACAAAAATATAAGTCAAAGAATGAATGTGTCGGGTAATATCGGAGATGTATATACAGTAGCGGGGTGGGTAAAATCAAACGGAATAACACCAGCCGTTTCAAAAATAATGCTAAAAGTATTAGACAGTAATAATGTGGAAATACAAAGAATAGATATCCCAATACAAGCAAATAGTAACGAATGGTTATATGTATCAGAAGAGTTTATAACTACGGTAAATTATCAAAAAATAGAGATATTTTTATGTTTTTATCAAAATGCGAACGATATTTATTTTACAAATATAGGAATGTTTAAAGATGAATCTGGAAACAGTTACAAATATGACTCAAAAGGGAATGTGGTAAATTCGCAGGATTTGGCAAAGAAAAATAGCACATTTGAATATGATGGAAAAGACCAATTGATAAAAAATACAAATCCAAAGGGAGGGACATTTGATTACACATATGATAACAATTACAAAAACAGATTACTTAAGGCAATAAGTAGTACAGGTGTAAATTATAATTTCGCATATAATTCATATGGACAAGCAATAAACTCAAAAATAGGAAATGGAACAGACAAGTTGTATGTAGAAACAGAAGCAGAGTATTCAACGGATGGAAGATATTTAACAAAAATGATAGACCAAGAAGAAAATGAAACAAATTATAATTATAATACAAATACAGGAACTACTAGCACGGTTACAGATGCAAAACAAAATGAAACGAATTATACTTATGACAATTTAGATAGATTAACAGCAGTGTCAAAATTATCTGGAATACAAAATTATCAAAACCAGTATACTTATTTAAATGACAGATTAAATACGATAACTCATAATGGGACAATTTATTCATTTATGTATGATAACTTTGGTAACAAAAATCAAGTAAAAGTAGGAAATCAAACGTTAATAACAAACAACTATGCATCAAATAATGGAAATTTAACAGATGTGGTATATGGAAATAACCAAACAATAAGCTATTTATATGATAGATTTAATAGAACAATAGAGAAAACAGGAGCAGATGGAAGTCATGAATATATATATGATGCAAGGTCGAATCTAGCGACATATGTAGACAACGTAAATAATGAAACAACTACATACACTTATGACCTGGCAGAAAGATTAGTAGGGGTATCAAATACAAATGGATTTGAAACACAATACGGATATGATCAGAACAGTAATATAAATAGAAAGATACACACGCTAAACACAACAGAAGATATTACGAATTACAATTTTGATAAAGACAATAGAATAACTGACATAGCTCTAGACAATAGTAAACAAGTAGAATATAATTATGATTCATTATCAAGATTGGCAAGTAAAGAGCTAAAAGTAGGACAAAACACATATGACATTGCATTTACATACAAAGACATAGGAACAACAACAACAAATGGAGCAACAACATTAAATCTGGGAGAAATATTTAATGCAAACAAAGTAGTTGCAACATTATCAGGAGATTTTAATGGTGATGGCATAATGGATATGGCAGTATTATACAATTGTGGAAATGGGCAAGTAAAAATAATAGTATGGTTAGGAACAGGAATAGGTTTTTCAGAAGGGCAAGTATGGTATGATTCAGGAGTAAATGGACTAGATATTGCCTTAATAAAAGATAGGATTGTTGCAGGAGATTTTAATGGAGATGGAAACACAGATATAGCAGTCTTATATGATTGTGGAAATACACAAACTAAAGTGTATGTATTCGAATCAAGTGGCACATCGCTTACAAAGGTATTATGGCACGACTCAGGAACAGGAAATATAAATGGAAATAATCTTACAGGAAGAGTAGTAGTAGGGGATTTTGACGGAGATGGAAAGGACGATATAGCAGGACTGTATGATTATGGAAGTTCAACAACAGGAGTACTAGTTTGGAAAAGCACAGGAACACAGTTTGGTGCAACATCATGGTATAAGTCAGCAGTAGGGAATATAAATGCAAGTAATCTCACAGGAAGAGTAGTAGCTGGAGATTTTGACGGAGACGGAAAATGTGATATAGCAGGACTATATGATTATGGAAGTTCAACAACAGGAGCACTAGTTTGGAAAAGTACAGGAACACAGTTTGGTGCAACATTATGGCATAAGTCAGCAGTAGGGAATATAAATGCAAGTAATCTCACAGGAAGAGTAGTAGCAGGAGATTTTGACGGAGATGGAAAATGCGATATAGCAGGTTTTTATGATTATGGAAATGCAAATACAGGGGCTTTAGTTTGGAAAAGTACAGGAACACAGTTTAGTCCAACATCATGGTATATGTCAGGAGCAGGAAATATGGATGCAAGTAGTCTTAAGGAAAGAATAGTGCCTGGAGATTTCAATGGTGATGGCAAAGTAGATGTAGGAGTAGTAAAAAATAATATGGCAACACAGGGTACAATATCTATATTTAATTCAACAGGGACATCATTCAATTCTTTAACACAATTGTGGGATACAACCAATGACATAGCTATAGAAAATAAAACAACAACACAACTGGAGACAATGCAAAATGGAAATGATGGTGTTTTAAGTTATACATATGATTGTTTAGGAAACATAGAAATTATTAGTAAAGGGAATGTTTTGCAACAAACATATTATTATGACGAATTAGGCCAATTAATAAGAGAAGATAATATAGATTTAAACAAGACAATTACTTACAGTTATGATTTGCGGGCGGAAATTTAACAACAAAAATAGAATATCCGTATACAATCGGAGACCTAACAAACATAACTCCAATAAACACAATAAATTACTCTTATTCTGCGGGCGAATGGAAAGACCAGTTGACCGCATATAATCGGACAAAATATACTATATGATAGTATACGGAAACCCTACTAGTATTGGAAACGACATCACATTAACATGGCAGAATGGTAGACAGCTTGTAACATATACTGATACTGCACAAAATTTGAGTGTGGAATATAAATATAATGATGGTGGGCTGAGAACGGAGAAAACTGTTAATAATTTAAAAACAAAATATTTTTTGGAAGGTTCAAAAGTAATTTACGAACAAACGGGTAATGATTTAATATATTACAGCTATGACGAGAGTGGAAACGTAATTGGAATAAACTATAATGACACACAATACTATTTCATACGAAATGGACAAAATGACATTATTGGTATACTTGACGACACATTAACACAAGTTGTAGAATATGTGTACGATACTTGGCGGAGATATTATCTCAATACTTGATGGCAACGGAAATGATGTTAGTGGAAATGCAAGCCACATCGCCAATATAAATTCATATAGATATAGAGGCTACAGATGGGATGCCGAGACGGGACTGTTCTATTTAAATTCACGTTTCTATAACCCTACATGGCGGACGTTTCATAAACGCTGATGGGTTGGCATCAACAGGACAAGGACTATTATCACACAATATGTACTTGTATTGCTTAAACAATCCTGTTAATATGGTAGACGAAACTGGAAATATACCATTAGCATTAGTATTAGTATCACCAGTGGGAATGGCGGTTGCTTTTATTGCAATGTCAGCTTATTATAGTTCAGCGAAAGCGACACCTACTCCAATACAAAAAATGGCAACTGTAGTAAGTAGACTTTCAAATAACGTTACAGCGGTACAAAATGATATTCAATCACAAATAGTGACAGGGGCAATGCTAATTGCTCTAAGTAGCGTAACAAGAGCTAAAGCAGAACCAATATCAATACCTAAAACACCACCAAAAAATCAAATTATATTTCCAGTAAATCCATTAGCATTTAACCCTAGAGGACTAAGGATGGATCCAAGGCCAACACCTAATAATGGAATGGTAATAAATTGGTTTGATAGTAATGGAACCTTGATTTTTAGATGGGACGAAGACATTGCAAATAGTCCACATTATCATGTAGTACCTTTAAGCCCTGGAGATACAGGATATGAACCACATCATTGGCCATTGACAGCTGTTCCAGAACCGTTTGCAACAATATATTTTAGATAGGAGGATACCTTTATGGAGATAAAAGAAATTAATAATACAAATAGACATGATGTAAATAAGCTATATATACATGATACATATTTTACTGATATAGATATTGATGCTAATAATAAGATAGTTAGAATTGAGGTTTCGGAAGATTATAGCAGGAGACACTATAAAATGACATTTGAAAATGTAATAAAATTTGATTTATCCAAGCTATGCTTATGGGGAAAAACTAAAAATCAAATATTGGAGATGTATTTAGAAAACTGTGACGTAAAAAAATACATACAAGAAAAAGAAGATAGCGAAAGAAAACTACAAGAAGGATTAAATATCGTAAAAAGCAGTGCTAGCTACGGAGGAGATACAGAAAAACTGTTTAGCATAGGTATTTTAACAGACAGTGGAGATAGGATAATAATCATATGCGAAAAAATAAGCTTTATAGATTTGTGTGAGAAATAATTTTTTACATGAAATGATGGAAATATAAAAGATAAGGCTGGAAGGGTGATAATGTGAAATATAAATCAATCAATGAACTAGATGAGTTTAGCTTGCATGATGCAGAATTAGAAAAAGTAGAAATTCAAGACAAAAACATGATATGGACTATGAGGAATGCAAACGTAACAACAAAAAACTCACAAAATGACAATGAAACTGATATGTGTGTAGATATAATGAAAATGGCTTTTATAAATGCGAAAATTAAAAACATAACTTGGAGTGCGTCAGAAACAAGAGATGATAAAGGAAACACTATCAGTAAAACAGAAGCAATAAAAGTAGAAGAAGAGTTGGAATCTATATTAAAAGGTTCTTTAGATAAGTACTGTTCTATACATGGGTATAGTTTAGTAAAAGAACTAGACGCTAGAGACTATATATTTACAATGAATACTGGACTAGGAGTATATGATATGAGGGTAATGTTTGATGAAGTAGTTGCAGAATGGGATTCTTATAAAGGAGAAGCATGGTATGTACATGTATAATAGAAAAAGAATATTTTACAGAGGAAAAATATATTCATTATAATTAAAAGGTAAAATGTAACTTTCAAAGGTGTTTTAGGTGAGAATCTAAAACGCCTTGTTTTTTTGTTGTCTAAATAAATATAGAAGCGATTGAATTTAAAATTTTTAATAAAAAATTCAAGGTCTAATTTTTATAAAACATCATAAAGTTAAATAAAAGAAAAGGGGGGACTGGTTAATATAATGAAAAAAAATGAAATTACTGAACAATCTAAAGAAATGAATTCTTTTTTTGTGGAAATAAAATTAAATATTAACCACAAACTTTATGAAAAAGGATATATAACTGAAGAAATGTATGTAAAAGCAAAAGAGCTAATAATTAAAGGAGTAGAACAATATGTAGTTAATGCTTGACAATTATTAAACATTAAACTATAATAAGATATATCGAACAGAAGTGTAATAGAGGAGTTTTAAAACATGGATTTATATAATATGAGAAATGAACTAAATGGTGGAAAGACGATATATGATTTACCAATGAAAGTTACTTACTATGCCCGTGTTTCTACTGATAAGGATGAACAAGCACACTCATTAAAAAATCAAATAGAATATTATAATGATTTTATTAAACGTAATAAAAATTGGACATATGTTGATGGATATATAGATGAAGGTATATCGGGGACAAGCGTAGCAAAACGTGATAGTTTTCTCAAAATGATAGAAGACGCTAAGTTAGAAAAATTTAATTTTATTATAACAAAAGAGATAAGTCGTTTTAGTAGAAACACACTAGATAGTATAAAGTACACACAAGAATTATTAAAAAACGGTGTTGGTGTTTTATTTCAATCAGACAATATAAATACGTTACTTCCAGATAGTGAGCTAAGGCTTACTATAATGAGTTCTATTGCACAAGACGAAGTAAGAAAATTAAGTGAACGTGTTAAATTTGGGTTTAAACGTGCAATAGATAGTGGAGTAGTATTAGGGAACAGTAGAATATGGGGATATGATAAAGCAGGCGGAAGACTTGTTATAAATGAAAAACAAGCAGAAGTTGTACGTTTAATTTTTGAAATGTATGCCACTCAAAATATAGGTGTAAGGGGTATTTGTAGTGAACTATCAGATAGAGGATATAAAAATACACATGGAAATAACTTTACATCAACAACAATTAGAAATATATTAGTTAATCCAAAATATAAAGGTTATTATTGTGGAAATAAAAGCCATAAAATTGATTACCGTAGTAATAATAGAAAATATTTTGATAAAGAAGAATGGACAATGTATAAAGACGAAGAAAACGTACCTTCTATTGTTAGCGAAGAATTGTGGGATAGAGCAAATTATATACTTGCTAAACGCAGTGAAAAAGTAAAACTTAAAAATGTTGCAAGCTATAACAATAAATATACTTATTCTGGTAAAATTATTTGCTCTGAACATAATTGCAGTTTTCAACGCAGTTTATATCGTTATCCTAGTGGAAATAAGGAAATATGGCAATGTAGAAAGTTTTACGAAAGAGGGAAAAAGGGCTGTACTATGCCTATAATTTATACATCAGAATTAAATCAGATTATGAAAGAATGTTATAATGAGATAGTTACAAATAAGGCTGATATAATACACGACCTTTTAAAGATTTATTCAAGTGTTTCTAAAAAGTCTAATATAAAAGAAGATATTGCGAAATATAAAGTTGAAATAAATAATATATTAAAACGTAAGGACAAGTTATTAGATTTATCTATCGAGGGGAAATTGCCAGATGAGGAATTTGAAACTCGTAATAATATATTCAATGAAGATATAGATACACTTAAAGTGAAAATTGCAAACTTAGAAGAGCAAGAACGCAAAAACGCAGACATAGAGGAAAGTGTTGAGACATTAAGACAAATTATAGCAAAAGAGCTGGATTTTGAGAGCGGTTTTGATAATACTATTATAGATAGTTTATTAGATAGAATTGAAATATATAGAACAGAAGAGAAAAATATTATAGATGTAAAAATATATATTAAGGTTATTGATGAAGATTTGGAATACCGTATAAATAGAGGGCGTAAAAACACTTCTGTTTGCAACAAACAATACACATGATAAAAATAGATACAGAAACAGAAGTATCTCCAATTGTAGGGAGTGAGAAACAATCTGAGGAACTTGTAAAATATTTATTGTCAGAATTTGAAAGTGACCCTAAAAAAATATGGGAATCAAATATTTTCGGAAAGAGTTTACATGAACTTGTAAATGAAGGACTACAAAATAAATTAGCACGTATGCCAGAAGATGCACAATGTAAATTGCAGGAGACATTACAAAGGATAGTAAACGAAGGCAGTGGCGGACTAATTTGTATAATACTCTAGAAACTAGAAGCTAGAGACTAGAAACTAGAAAAATGGTATTTTAGAATATCATTTTTTTATTGATTTTTTGAAGTGTTTAGCATATAATACCAATAGAAGTATATAATTATGTATTTCTATAAATTCCTTTTGAAAAGGAGCCAATGGTATGAAAAAAAATGTTTTTAAAGGCTGTGGGACAGCTATTGTTACACCTTTTAATGAAGACAGTGTAAATTTCAATGAATTAAAAAAGCTTATTGAATTTCAAATTGCTGAGGGAATAGATAGCATAATTGTTTGTGGCACAACTGGAGAATCTTCCACAATGACATTGGAAGAAAAAAAAGAGACTATAAAGTTTGTAGTTGATAATGTAAAAAAACGTGTTCCGGTAATTGCCCGGGACAGGTGGAAACTGTACAAAATCTGCTGTGGAATTAACAAAATATGCAGAAAGTGTTGGTGCAGATGGAGCATTAATTGTAACACCTTATTACAACAAAACAACACAAGATGGGCTTTTTGCACATTATAAAGAAATTGCATCAAAAACAAATTTGCCAATTATTTTATATAATGTACCAAGTAGAACAGGTGTAAACATTTTGCCTGCAACTTGCAAAAAATTAGCACAAATAGAAAATATTGTTGCTATAAAAGAAGCTAGTGGAGATATTTCACAAATAGCAGAAATAGCAAGTGCCTGTGGAGACAGTTTGCAAATTTATTCTGGAAATGATGACCAAATAGTACCTATATTAGCATTAGGTGGAATTGGTGTTATATCTGTTATTTCAAATATTGCACCTAAATTTACTCATAACATGGCGAAAGATTTTCTAGATGGAAGTATTGAGACTGCTACAAATGCTCAAATAAAATGTATTCCGTTATTGAAAGCATTATTCTGTGAAGTAAACCCAATACCAGTAAAAGCAGGATTAAATATGATGGGCTATGATGTGGGTATTCCGAGGCTTCCACTTGTAGAAATGACTACAGCTGGAAAAGATAGACTGCATAGTGAATTATTGGCATTCAATTTAATAAAATAATATGTTAATATATTTGTATACTACCTTTAAAGTGAGGAAATGTACAAATGAAAAGAAATATAGATAGAGAATTTATAAATATTGTTAAAGATATATATGAAAATGCAAATGTTTTAGAATTAAAAAACTATATACAACATGTTTATAGTTCGAGATACGAACACTGCTCTCAAGTGGCACTTCTTACATACGTTGTATGCAAAAAAATGAAATTAGATTATGTTTCTGCAACCAGAGGTGCAATGTTACACGACTTTTATTTTTATGATTATAATAATAGAAAAGATGCACCAAAACATTTTCATTTATTTAAGCATCCACGTATTTCACTTGAAAATGCATTAAAATACTTTAATTTGAATGTATTGGAAAGAGATGTTATATTAAATCATATGTGGCCTGTAACAATAAGATTTCCTAAGCATTTGGAGACATATATTGTTACATTTATAGATAAATACTGTGCTGTAAAGGAGTGGGGATACTCTTCTTGCAGGAAGAAAAGCTACGCAGAGAAGAATATCCCCAGCCACAGGAGAAAGGAATAATTATGTTAAAAATTCTAATAAATGGTTGTAATGGGAGTATGGGACAAGAAGTTGCAAAAGAAATTAAATTAACACCAGAAGTTGAAATATTGTGTGGAGTAGATAGAGCAGATGCAGGGGATAATAGTTTCCCAGTGTTTACAGATATATCTGAAATAAAAACAATGCCAGATGTTATTATAGATTTTTCTATACCAGAAGCTAGTTTCAAAATTTTAGAATTTGCAAAAGAAAATCAAATACCAACTGTTATAGCAACTACTGGTTTTTCTGATGAAGAAATGGAGAGAATAAAAAAATATTCTGAACATATTCCATTATTTAAATCTTCAAATATGTCTTATGAAGTAAACTTAATGGCAAAACTTGTTTCAGATATTGCAAAAAAGCTTAATTCTTCAGATATTGAAATTATAGATACACATCACAATAGGAAAATTGATAGTCCAAGCGGTACTGCACTTATGCTTGCAAATAGCATAAATAACGCATTGGAAAATAAAATGGTTTATGAATATGATAGGCACAGCAAAAGGCAGAAAAGAAGTAAACAAGAAATTGGAATCCATTCCATAAGAGGTGGAAATGAAGTAGGTAAACATACAGTAATATTTTTTGGAAACAATGAAAGCTTTGAAATAACTCATAATGTTTTATCAAGAAGTGTGTTTGCAAGTGGTGCAATTAAAGCTGCACAATTTGTTTTCCACAAAGAAAATGGATTTTACGACATGAATGATTTGGTTTAAGAAAAATGAACATTCGGGGACACACATAAAAAAGACAGAGCAGTTTGCTCTGTCCTTTTTATGTGTGTCCCCGAATGTTCATTTTCTTAATTCTAGGACAGCCTTTTTTCCTAAATTGAGGGCTATTGCTTGAAATATTAAGCATCATTGCCCATTTGATAAATTTCAGTCGCTGAATACAGAGTTTCGGAATCATTGTCGAGATAAACATAGTTGTCTTTCTTAATGTGATGTCCAATCGCAAGCAATCTGTCTGTATTATCGATTAAATCTCTACGAATAATTATACGAAGTGGTCGATTCCTCAAGTGGTCGAACTTGCAAGCATTTAACATTTGCATTAGTGCCTTTAGCTTCAAAGCATCAGAACGTACCAAAAGATTAAAATCACAATCGTAACAATTTTCTTCCTCATCAACAATTTGAAGTAAAACTGACGGATCATTCTTGTTCTCTTCATCTAGCCCAGAAAAGGAAGTTGTAATTGCAGCATTTAAAGTTTTCATGATGTATATCTCCAAAGATGTTTAAACTGAATTTTCAAATTTTAATAATTAAACTACATAAATAATTATACTACAAATTCCCAGATTTGTCAATATTATGTAAATTATTGCTTTTTTATGTAAAACATGTTAAAATATAGGTAGACACATTATTTTAACATGTCCTCGCTTTTACAGGAAGACTAACAAAACAACATAGTAAAAAATTTTGGAGGAAACTAAAATGAGTATACTTGAAAGAACTTTCTTTCCGCTGGCGATCTTCTTCACAGTGCTTTTTGGTATATGGCTAGGAGTACGAGTTACAAACAGTATAATGTTCAGCATGAATTGTGCAGATTATATCAAAAGGGCGACAAGCGCCAACACTGTTGAAATGGCGAAACGCGAACTGGCGAAAGCTATAGATTATGCCGAACGGAAAAATTTGACTGAAGGTATTGTATCCATATTCTTAAAACAGCCTAAAAATGATATAGGTTTTTGGTATGAAAACATGAAGGCTGGGTACGAAGAGTTGGATAACTTACGAGAAGATACAACTTCATTAGAAAAAACGAATGTACTAATGAAGTTAAGAGAGAGCCTGACTGACAGTAATGACAAAGGCACATCAGTAACTGTACCAGATGGGATTACAGTTTACCCATATAATGTTGTTTATTTTATATGGGGATTTGGAACATTTCTCCTAATGATAGTATTTTGGGGAGTATTGCTTATTGATTTGCTAGAGTAAAGCATACAAAAAACGAATTAATATAAGGTTGTAATCTTATATTAGTTCGTTTTTTTATATGGAATTGTTGTAATAAAGTGCAGGATGTAGTATAATTATATATGTATATGGGGGTGTATTTGGTTTCGACAGTAATCTAGAAATATATATAGCGAGTAGTGGAGATGCCTGGCCACTATAAAAGGCATAAAACGAAATAAACGCTGATAATAAAGAATTAGCATTCGCTGCCTAAGAGCAGTGACGTCTTACTTTTGAGACCTACGGCAAAAGATAAGGCGACGAATAGTAGGAAACAAAGCTAATATTTGCTTTTGGTATTAGTGGGATTTTAAAAAGCTACTTAAAATAGAGCTTGTTTGTTAGGTCTATTTTAAGGAAACTAAACAACAAACTGCACTCGGAGAAATGTATATGGAAGGGTTGTTGGACAGGAGTTCGACTCTCCTCACCTCCACCAAATTATGTAAACTAGCGTGATTATGTACACTTTTGTACATTTGTGCGTTATTGAGCAAATGCTTACTAAAAGCAAGTTATAAGGTTTTGTCACTTTTTGTCACTGTGTGGATTTTTGTGAATTTTTACATTTTTACCAACAGTATTGTCCACCGAAAATAGGTGTTTTTTTACACCAGAGTGCAAAATCGAAAAATAGGCTAAATCCTTTGAGAGAGAAGGGAATTAAAACTGTCAACAAAATTGCTTGTTGACAGTTTTAATTTTTGGTTTTTTCTTAAATTTTCATTTAAAAATCATTTTTTTTCTTATATTTCCATTTCAAAGTCATTTTCAACGAACTGCTGTCCATTCATAATTTGTGTAATACCAAAGTTCAACTCCTGTCCATTCCTCGCTGGTGTAAAATCATCTTCTTGTTCATTTATAAGTGTTTTTGGCTCATTTTTAAATATCTCATTATTCATATAATAGTTATTTACTTTTTCAAGTTCAGAATTTTTGTATTTATTAAATACGGAAGTGTAGACATTAAGTGTTATGCTCACATTAGCGTGTCCCATAAGTCTTTGTAGAGCGACTGCTCTCATACCAGCTTCAATACATCTGGTTGCAAAAGTGTGTCTTAGACTATGAGAGGAAACATCATTAATATCAAGGTTTTTACATATCTTTTTAAAAACTTGATTTGCATTAGCAGGGTCAGCATAAGTACCAGCATTTGATACAAACAATAAATCTTCTCTATGAGTATCTGCAAGTTTTAGTTGTTCTATTATTTCATTTTTTATAATTGGGGGAATAGGCACTTGTCTAATTCCAGCTTTAGTTTTAGGATTATCGTTAATAATTATTCTTCCATTTCCATCTCTTGTTAGAGTACTATTTATATCGATTGTATTATGATGTAAATTTATGTGTTCTTTTTTTAGAGCTAAAGCTTCGCCAATTCTTAATCCCATATACATTTCAATTAAAAATGCTGTTTTATAAGGCTCAAAATCAGGAGAGGAATTAATTAAATAGTTTGTAAGCCTTTGCTGTTCTTCTATATCTAATGCACGAATTATTTTGTCTTGCCTTGTACTTTTAGGAACAATAGTATCATACATAGGGTTAGCCATTAAAAATCCTTTGTTCATAGCATATCTAAAAGCCTTTGAAAATTGCTCAATAATTTTACTAATATAAGAATTACTATAATATGTTAAGGTATTAAAATAGTCTTGTAATTCTTCAGATGTTACATCATTAATGTCTTTATGAGCAACTTCGCTGTTATCTATTACATTTAATGTAGACTGTAACCTATTATAAGCAACTTTGCTGATTTGGTTTGTGTCTAGTTTTCTTTTATGAATAAGTCGCATTAATTCAAAGATAGGAATACTATTGTTCTTAATGAATACTTCATTTCCCTTTTGGTATTGCATTATTTTTAAGTATCTGTCAGCTTCTTCTTGAGTATGAAAAGTTTTTCTTACTCTTTTTTCTTGTTTAGTTTCTTTATCTATTACCTTATAAGAAGCTATCCAGTTTTTTCTTTCTTTGTTATAATATACACTTCCAGTACCAAGGTTCTTTTTTTTAACCATAATCTCTAAAACCTTTTTTGAGTTTTCCATAGAAGATATGAGATAAGAGATATTTTCCAACACCTACCAATATTTACAGAGGGGAAATCTTCACGCTTAAAAATTGTATAAGCCATATTTTCACCAATTTTTAAGTCTTTTGCAACATCTTGTACAGTTAGATTAACAAATGGATTTTGAAGTTTTTTAATTACTTCAATAATCATTAGTTCTTCTAATGTATAGTCTTTCTTTTCTTTTGTATCAATTACTTTTACATTTTCATTTATACTATTCATATTAGTACCTTTTATCTTTCATAATCGTTATCATTAAAATTTGTATTTTTAGCTAAACATAAGCCATCTAAAAAAGCCTCAGCTTCGTTCCAAGTTTTAAAACAATTTTTATAATCAATACCATACCAGTCTTTAGTTTGAGTGTCTTTATCAATTAGTGCTATTGCTTTGTTATATGTATAAACATTTGAAATACTTAATGTTATTAGCTTTTTATCGCTTTCAGATAGCATATAGTTATTTAGTCCATTTATACGAGTTTCAATTTCCTTTTTAGTCATTTTTTATCTCCATTTCTTAATAGGGTAGATAAAGTCATCTCTATACTCATAAGAACGCTTATTAAAGCTCTTTCAAAGTCAAAGGCAAGTGATTTACTACTACTATTATCTTTTTCAATTTCTCGCTCATAAACGGTTGTATTTTTTTTGTTAATGGGCTTTTTATTAGTTGGTAAAGTATTGTTAGTAGATTTATTCATTAAATCTTGTGAATACCAGATAATATCTTCTTGTGATAGTCCTTTGAATTCTCGTTCTTTTTTATCTATACCAACTAAAATCAGATCGCCATAAACACTACTAAAAGTTAGAACAATATTAGGTATTGCTTTTGATACTGACTTTCTATTATTACAAATTATATAAAGTTCTTCATAAGGGATAATATCAAGCTTTCTCTTTACAATAGCCTTTTTAAGTCTAGACACATTATCAATAATTTTTGTTTCAGGTGGTTGACCAGTTGTTTTATATAACACTCTAATAGGTGCGTTGTTTTTTAACTTATCAATATTGTTATTCTTGTAGTGTTTCTTATGTTTCATTAATTTTTCCCACCTTTCTTAATAAAGTTAGCTTTATTCAATGTAAACAAATTATTTTTAAAGTGGATTGTTGCTTTATTTCTTAATGAAATAACTTCTTTTTTCTGTAATTTTAATCTTCTGCAAATGTCGTTTAATCTAACATTTTCAATATATGATAGATATAACACTTTTCTTTCAAGCAATGGAACAAGTTTCATTGCTAAATAATAAGTTTCATCTGCAAAGATATTTTCTAAGTGGTTAATGTCTACATCAATGTTGTCAGCTTCGTGCATTGATTTTTGATAATAGTTTTCTGCAATGATTTTCTTAATTTCTTCATTAGGTAACTGAATATCTTTTGTATATGACTTTTTTAAATTTTCCATTTTGAAATCTCCTATAAAAATATTTGACTTCTAGAAATCAGTAGTTGTTCGAACTGATTTTAGTTTAGCACGGAAAGGAGATACAAGAAGAAAAGAGTATCAAAGTAATTCAAAATGGTTCAAGTGTAAAGCTATATAGTATTACATAAAAAAAGAACTACTAATTTTGTTTTTAGTAGTTCTTAACCATTATATTTTAATGCAACTATATTAATAAACTTACTTGGAGATAGGTAATAGGGGTCAAATTCTAGACTTAAATGTTTTTCGAAATTCTTTTTTGCTTTTGTATAATTAATTCTATATAGTGAATTTTTAATATTGTTTTTTATGTTGTTTAATTCGTAGTGATTTTCAGTAATAAAAAGTTCTAGAATTTCTTTGTAGGAATAATCATATAAATTGTTTAAAATAACATATTCAATTAATTCTTTTAAGTAAATAGTTCCTTTGTTACTTGGACTTAATCCCAATTCAAAAAGCATAGTATAAAGCGAGTATGAAACTTTTACTTTATTTTTAGTACAAGTATCATATTTACTTACCATATACTATCCTTTCTCATTTATAATAACTTTATATATATATTATACTTTCATTATGTAAACAAATCAAAGGACAGTAAAATTGCGTGTTACGCAACAGATGTTGCACTACACGCAATTATTATGCTGAAAACAGACATTTTCTAGCTAAATTCATATAGAAAAGCAGTAAGCAGGCAGTAAGTTGTAAAAAAGCATAAAATGTTGCATATCACGCAACATTTTAAGGAAATACCGTTATTGAAAAGTGGAATATCCTAAAGGATAAGAAAATCACTAAATAAAAAAGAAATAGTATTAAAAGTTGTTGCATCTTGTGCTGTGAAATGATAAAATAACAGCACGAGATGTAAGTGAGGAGGAATAAAAAATGGATGATGTTGTTAGAAAAAAATTTGAAGAAAATGGTGGAGTTTTAACTTTAAAAAGAGCCATAGAAAAAGGCATAAGTCGTTTTACATTAGATACATTATTAAAAAATAATGAAATTGAAAAACTAGGATATGGTATCTATGGATTAAAAGATATATTTGTAGATGAATTTTATCTGTTTCAATTACAGCATTCTTCAGTAGTTTTTTCTCATAATACTGCATTATATTTCTTTAATAAAACTGAAAGAACTCCGATAAAAATGGATGTTACAGTTTCTAATTCTTATAATATTAGTAAAATAAAAGATTTGGTAAATATTCATAGAGCACTTAAAGAAACATTAGATTTAGGAGTTATAGAGATTGTTTCGCCACAAGGACAAAAGGTTAGATGTTATAATCTAGAAAGGACTATATGCGATATTATAAGAAATCCTAAACATATAGATTTAGAAATAAGAAATAAAGCAATTAAACAATCAATTAGAGATAAGAACTTTGATAGTAACTTGATGTTTGAATATGCAAAAAAAATGAAAATTTATAAGAAAGTAGAAAGTTATATGGAGGCGATAATATGATAGTATCTGCACAAGGACTAAAAGATAAAGCAAGAAATGTAAGTATTGAAAAAAGTGTTACTATACAAGAGGTTATGCAAAACTATATGTTTGAAAGATTATTAGAACGACTTTCAAACTCTAAATATAAACAAAATATTATTTTAAAAGGTGGCTTATTGTTGTCATCGATTGTTGGAATGGATTTTAGAACTACGATGGATATGGATACATACTTAAAGAGTATTCCTTTAACAGAAGAAAATTTGATAGAAATTATTAATGAAATCATTAATGTGAAAATTGATGATAATGTTGTATTTGAACTTTTAAATGATGTACCAATTCGCCAGCAAGATGAATACGGAGGTTATAGGTTTAACTTAATAGCAATATTAGAAAATTTAAAAATTAATTTAAGTATAGATATAGCAACAGGTGATGTAATAACACCAAAAGAAATTACATATTTCTATCCTCTTATGTTTGAAGATAGAAAATTACCTATTTTCTCATACAATGTTGAAACAATAATTGCAGAAAAATTACAAGCAGTAGTTTCGCTAGGTGGATTGAACAGTAGGATGAAAGATTTTTATGATTTGTATTTTTTATTTATAAAAAAAGAAGAATACTTCTCTAATCAGTTGGCTTCAGAAGCGATAAAAGCCACTTTTAAAAGAAGGAATATGAAGGTAGAAGATATTTTGGATACAATAGACAAGCTGTATGATAATGAGTTTATGAATAAACATTGGAACAATTATAGAGAAAAATATGACTTCATAAGTAAAAGAGAGTTTAAAGAAGTTCTTGATGTTATAATAGATGGTGTTAGAAGACTAGAAATATAATAAAATTCAGTTGTCAAAGATTTTTTGACAACTGTCGAAGATGGCAAGCTAACATCAGTCTGGAAAACAAATTTAAAAAAACAAAAGTTTTTGTCCATTTGGAAAAAACTTTTGTTTTTATTTGTATATCACATAGATTAAGGAGATTATAAAAATCTCCTTATCCAGTCTTAACAACCTCCACCGCCACCGTGGGTAAGCAATGACTTTGTTTTTAGATTTTTTCATTGTTGGTTTTCCTTTCTCTAGAGTCTCTATTTAATTGCACATAATTTAGAAAATCCAACAGTGGAAGTTCTATATAAAATTCGAGCCACTAGCGTAGCTCGAATTATAACTTATGTTACAATCAAGCTAGCGCTTGGGCAAAATCTTATATAATAAAAAGACTTTACCAAAATAGGTATTAATTTATTATACCATAAAAAGCACTTAAAATCAAACATAGCAGGGGTTGTGTCAATTATCTGTTGCTTAAATTGTAAAAGAATAGTATAATGAAATCATTATATAGGGGGTGCATATTATGTCTGAATTTGATAGTAAAGATTTTGGAGAAAGACTTAGAAATTACAGAATGCAAAAGGGATTAAGTCAAGAAAACATTGCTGAAAGTCTTAATAAAAATAAAGCAACTATTAGTAGATACGAAAATGGAGAAATTTTACCAGATGTTAGAGATGTTAGTATAATTTGTAAAGAATTAGGAATATATGAGGCTGACTTATATGGAAATGACACTAATAGAACAATGCAACAGAATAAATCTAAAAACCCTTTTAATACAGATAAATTGTATGTTTATTTTAATGCTTATAATTTTAGAACTAGAAAATTTGCACCTGATAAATTTGTATTAGAACTAGAACAAAAACAAAATATATGCAAAGCAAAATTTGTAGATTATCACGACAAAAGGATATATTCAGAGGGTTATTTAATATGCAATGAGGAAATTGTATTTGTTGTAATGGAAAACTATCAGCCAACCAACACTCGTGTTGATGTCGCTGTTCTTGAAATAAATATTTCAAGTGGTACAGACAGCTTAATGCTTGGTGGTTATTTTGGAACAAATGCAAAATGTGAACCGAGTTTAAGAAAATGCTATTTTTCAAAGAAAAATGTCGATTTTACAAATGAAATGTTTGAACAATTAAAGTTAAATGAAAATGAACAGGAAATATTAAATACGCAAAATGCTTTATATTTAGACATATTTAATATATAATATGCAAAGACAAATAGTAATTTTTAGAGAGGTGTCTTATGAAACAAAATGAATGGATAGATATAAACAATGAAGAAGATATAGAGGTATTCATGAGTCTATATGGTGGATTTCATGATGGATGTATTAAAGAAATTAAATATATATCTGGTATGTATGTAAATGAAGATTTATCAATGCGAGCAACAAATAGTGAAAGAAATTTAAGCATTATATTTCAAAGACAATTCAAGAATCCTACAGTAATAGAAATGATGTTTGAAAAAATTGAATGTCTTTCGTTGAACCCATGGAACGAAGAATATGATGGGATTATTTATGGTGCATATATGTGTTTTGAAGATAGTAAAATTGTATGGTTTGATTATGATGGATTTAGCGAAGAAGATGGTTACAAGATAATGTATGATGATTCAAATGTAACTTGGGTAAGAGCAACTAGTGTAAAATATAGAGTTGTAGAAAGTTATATAGGAAAAAATGGTGTTTATACAAATAGAGAAATCAAATAGTAATTTGTTAAGGTGATGATAGTGGAAGTAAAAATATGTATAAAATGTGGAATAGAAAAGTCATTAAGTGAATTTACATTTCGTTCTGATACTCAAAATTATCATAATGTATGTAAAGAGTGTAAAAATGAATACGCAAGACAATATCACAAAAAAAATATAGAGATAATAAAAGAGAAAAGTAAGAAATTTAGAGAAGAAAATTCAGAAAAGATAAAAAAAGCAAAGAAATTATATTACGAAAAAAACAAAGAAAAAATATCAGAAAAAGGGAAAGTAGATTACAGAAAAAATGCAGATTACATAAAGGAAAGACAACAAAAATATAATGAAAAAAACAAAGAAAAAATATTAAACCGACAAAAAGACTATTACGAGCAAAATAAAGATGAAAGAATAAAAAAACAAAGAGAATATTACCAAGAAAATAAAGAACAAAAAAAGAATTACGACAAAACATATAGAGAAAAAAACAAGGGTAAATTACAAGAATATATGAGAAAATGGAATCAAGAAAACAAAGAGACAATATATCAAAAAAGAAAAGTGTATAACGAAGAAAATGCAGAAATGTTAAGAACATGGCGTAGAGAAAACAAGAAAAAGAGAAAAGCAAACGACCCTATATATAAGTTTTCAGAGCAAATAAGAACTTTAATAAATAATTCATTTAGGAAAAAAGGATATACAAAAGGAACTAAAACATATAAAATTTTAGGTTGTGATTTTGAAATATTTTATAAATACTTATTAGAAACATATAAAAGAAATTATGGTATTGAATGGGATGGAATAGAAAAAGTACACATTGACCATATTATACCATTGGCGACAGTAAATACAGAAGAAGAAATAACTAAACTATGTCATTATACAAATTTACAATTATTGAAAGCAAAAGATAATCTGGAAAAGCAAGCTAACCTTGATTGGAATTTATAAAAATACACGGAGGAAATATTATGAAAGGAATTACAATAAAAGTTAATGAATACAACATTGATAAAGACAAGCTTATTACTGATTTGAAAAATATAGCTAATAAAATAAATTCAAATACGCTATCAAGAAAAGAGTACAAAGAAAATGGTGGTAAATATAGTGAAGCACCTTTTAAGAGATGTTTTGGTTCTTGGAACAATGCCTTAAAAGAAGCTGGATTTGAAGTTAACACTAATAATATAGCGTATTCAGAGTTAGAATTATACAATAATTATATTAATGTTTGTGAAAAACTAGGCAAGCAAGCTTCAAGTAAAGATATGAGAAATGCAATTTCTGAAATTGCAGAGTCTACATATTCAAATCGTTTTGGCTCTTGGAATAATTTTTTAATAAAGTTTATTGATTATTTAGATAATGGCGAATTAAGTGTAGAAATTAAAACAAGAAAAAAGAGGAATATACATTCTATTCCTTTATCCCTTAGATATAAAATTCTTGTTAGAGATAATTTTTCTTGTAAACGATGTGGACAATCTCCAGCAAAAAATAAAGATATTATTTTACAAATAGACCATATAATTCCTTTTTCAAAAGGTGGAGAAACTGTTGAAGAAAATTTAGAAGTAAAATGCAGTGATTGTAAT